>Ga0265293_10000816_pt1 | contig 71636 bp, 48 predicted proteins | sample Munlanlewell138R_FD_192505 | JGI IMG/M metagenome (GOLD analysis project Ga0265293, IMG submission 192505) | Leachate microbial communities from a municipal landfill in Southern Ontario, Canada - Leachate well 138R | ecosystem: Engineered > Solid waste > Landfill > Unclassified | place: Canada... | reverse complement strand
TTCATAGCGCTTTTTATAGAAAACCCCGATTTTGAGACATTATGCTCGTTTTCGGGGTTTTGTTTCAGTAAAGATACAACTTATTTATCTATAAATCAAATATTTAATCCTTTTCTGAAAGTGCCTAAATATTTGACTGATCGTCTAAATGTTTCACCATAGACGGTTAAGAACTACATTTCTATACTGCGAAAGTTGGGTCATGATATTGTTTTTGATACTTTTAACCAGAGATACCAACATATTTACAAGAAATAAAATGGCGATAATATCCGCAAAATCCTAAAGAATTGCAAGTTGAAAATAGGGGTTGTGCTACCCAAAATAATCTACTCAGTACCACTAAGGTATACCGGCATGTGAGCGTAAACAGGTTTTGCTATGGGTAAGGCAGATTTCAATCACCCTTCTAAAGTCTTATCATGGTGTATGTGTTTGGAATGAGTGCCTGCTATCGTATTTAGGATTTGTTTTTGATTGCGAAAAAAAATTGGCAAACAGAAAAAGCCCCTTCTTGTTAAAAAAGGGGCTTCAACCTTTAGGTGAAAAAACAATTAGGCCATACGAGCAATTTGTCTTGTAGTCTTCGACTTCAAATTGTTAGCCTTGTTCTTATGAATAATATTTCGCTTGGCAAGCTTGTCAATCATCGAATGGAGTTTTGGGAGCAAGATTTCTGCTTCTGCTTTATCGGTTGAGTTCCTGAACTTTTTAAGTGCAGTACGCATAGATTTAGCATAATACCGGTTATGAAGTCTCCTGGCGTTGCTTTGACGCATTCTTTTGATTGCTGATTTGTGATTTGCCATCGTTATCTTTTCTTTAATTAATGGTGTCAATTTTGGGCTGCAAAAATAAAAAAAATAATTTGATTGCAAAGCAATTTCCTGAAAAAACAATTTTCCGTTATACCGCTATGCACGATTCTATGATTCAGGCGATATATATTCCATCAATTGACCTGATTTTTCGAAGATTTTGATACTTTTGGGCTGAAAAGTAATACAAGCTGTAGCCTTGAGACAAGGCACAGACATGAATATTTTTAGTAATCCGACTGTGAGTTGTGTAAAAAGCTGAATTACAGTAAAGTAGCTTAACGGCTTTACGCTAATTTTTATTTATTCTAATTAAAAATAATTTTATAATTTTACAGTCAAATTCTGACATGCTACTGATGGGAAGTGATTTTTCATTGAGTAGTACAGCATTGAATAGGCGATCAAGGCTTGTTCGGATATTCAACGCAAAGCGTCTGATCAATACATTGATATGGAAGAAAAGCATAATGACACTTTTGAAACGGTCAAACAGATATTTACTGATTATCTTGAGCAGCGTGGCCACCGTAAAACGCCTGAACGATTTACAATACTTGAGGAAATTTATTCCAGCGAGGGACATTTTGACATAGAAACCTTGTATACCCGCATGAAAAATAACAAGTACAGAGTAAGTCGGGCTACCTTATATAATACTATTGAATTGCTGTTGGATTGCTCTTTAGTTACCAAGCATCAGTTTGGAAATAATTGTGCGCAATTTGAACGCTCATTTAAATTCAGTCAGCACGACCATTTTGTCAGTATTGATAACGGTGAAGTACTTGAGTTCTGTGATCCTCGAATACAGGAAATTAAAGAATCGGTTGAAGAACTCTTAGGCGTAGAAGTGACCCATCACTCGCTTACATTTTATGGCCGGATCAAAAAGGCTGATCCTCAACAAAAAGAAAAATAGACTTGTACTCAGCTCAACTTCTTTTAACTTTCTTGTCGTTATAGCCATTATTCCATGTAAATTTGTCCACTACAGCAAGCCATGAGATATATTTCTGATGGATCAACTGCTTAGCAAGGATAAATTTTAAAAAATATGCTGATGAATGTAGATGTTTTGCTTGGCCTGCAATGGGGTGATGAGGGTAAAGGTAAGATAGTGGATGTGCTGGCACCTCATTACGATTTGATAGCACGCTTTCAGGGTGGGCCTAATGCCGGCCATACTATTAAATTTGATGGGAAACAATTTATCTTGCATACCATCCCTTCGGGTATCTTCGATCCGAACACCTTCAACCTGATTGGAAACGGGGTGATCATAGACCCGCTCATACTGAAAAAAGAAATCACCACTTTGCAACATCACGGTATTGATGTTGCAAATAATTTGATCGTCAGCCGAAAAGCACATCTTATCCTGCCTACTCATCGGCTGTTGGATGCAGCTCTTGAGTACTGTAAAGGCACTCAAAAAATTGGCTCTACCCTGAAAGGCATAGGACCGACATATACGGATAAAGTGCGCCGGCAAGGGATAAGAGTTGGCGATATATGTCTGCCTGATTTTAAAAAAAAATACGAGGCTTTGAAAAAAGATCACCTGCAACAAATCGGCTTGACTGAGTTTGATACTGAGGCACATCTGATTGACGGACTTAGCCTTCAAGATTATGAACAACAGTGGATTGAAGCTATCGACATACTGAAATCCCTACAATTTGTCGATAGTGAATATTATATCAACCGGCAGCTGAAGTCAGGAAAAAAAATATTAGCCGAAGGGGCTCAAGGTGCCTTGTTGGATATTGATTTTGGCAGCTATCCCTTTGTAACTTCTTCAAATACTACCGTAGCCGGAGCCTGCGCAGGATTAGGCATAGCACCTCATCACATAGGACGGGTGTTCGGAGTATTCAAAGCCTATTGTACACGAGTTGGGAGCGGCCCTTTCCCTACAGAACTAATAGACGAAACAGGTGAAATGATCCGACAGAAAGGACATGAATTCGGTTCTACTACCGGACGCCCAAGACGTTGCGGATGGCTGGACTTGACTGCATTGCAATACAGCATTATGCTTAATGGAGTAACAGATTTAGTGATGATGAAAGCTGATGTGCTCGACGAATTACAAGAGATTAAAGTAGGAGTGGGCTATATGCAATATGATGAACAGATTGATTATGTTCCTTTTGAGATGAATACCGAGCTGTTATCTACTAAATATGTCAGCTTGTACGGTTGGAACCAGCCTCTGTCAGCTTCAGAAAGCTACAGGCCAAAGGCCTTGGAAGATTATATTGGTTTCATTGAGGAAAAAACTGGCTTAGCGGTTAAAATGGTCAGCACAGGCCCCGATCGCTTGGAAACCTGGATCAGGAAACCATTGTTTGAAGAATAGTTCGCATTTGCTGGCAAGAAAGAGTCGTTGCATTGATCCCTGCTGATGACACTGTGTGAAAGAAAAAAGGCTGTAAGACTTGATGACTTACAGCCTGAAATAATAATCAGGTTTCAACTATTTTATAGTTCCTTTTTTGCTTTTTCAAAGCGACGTTCTACTTCTTTCCAGTTTACTATATCCCAGAAAGCCTGCATATATGAGGTACGTTTATTTTGATAGCGTAGGTAGTACGCATGTTCCCACACATCCAGGCCTAATATAGGTGTGCCGCGTTCTTCTACTACATCCATCAGAGGGTTATCCTGATTTGGGGTAGAGCTTACAAACAGTTCGCCTTGTGCGTTCATGCTAAGCCAGGCCCATCCGCTGCCAAACCGGGTAGCACCAGCATCTTCAAAGGCTTGCTTGAAGTTGTCGAAAGAATCAAAACTTTTGTTGATGGCCTCGGCTACTTGACCGCCAGGCTCACCACCTCCATCGGGTGATAGTACACTCCAAAACATCTGATGATTGTAATGTCCACCACCATTATTCCGAACGGCTACAGGAAGTTGACTGATACGGCTAAATAGCTCTTCAAAAGTAAGATACACTAAATCAGTCTTTTCTATGGCTTTCATAAAATTGTTGAAATAGGCCCGATGATGCCGGTCGTAATGTATTTCCATTGTCTCTTTATCAATGGATTTTTCAAGCGCATCATAGGCATAAGGCAGTGCCTTGAACTCATGCCTGAAAGGTGTTTTTTTAACTACTAATTTTTGCTGTGCCACCAAACCTGATAACGGCATGAATAACAACAACAGCACTGGAATCCATGTAAATCTTGATTTCATTGTTGAAAGGTGTTAGGTTTAATGTGTATAAAACAACTGAACATCCCTTTTGTTTGGTAAACAAGAGTTTTTGTCAGTAATAATATTTGTTCAAGTGCTTGTAATCAGCTATATAAGATTTGTTGCGTTTGAAGTCTGAAAAGTCGGTAGCTCAGCTCAGGCAGAGGTCAAATGATTGATCCTGCGTAAAGTCAGTTTAAAGCTTGAAATAGATTTATGGTTTTCCTACGGCAACATCAGACAACTATCGCCATAGCTTAAAAACCTGAAATCATGCTGCAATGCGTATTCGTATCCTTTTTTCCATGTCTCGCCCATCAGTGCAGCCACTAATAACAGCAAGGTGCTTTTTGGCTGATGGAAATTAGTGATCAGTCCCTTTGCTATTTTAAATCTGTAGCCGGGTGCTATCATCAAAGCTGTGGAGGCATGTAGCTGATCAGTTTTATTTGCATGCATATAATCTAATAGAGCTGATAATGCGGTTTGTGCGTCTATGTGTGCAGTCTTTGGGTTTTCGTAGGGGAACCATTGTGTGAGGTGCAACTCAGTTGAAGGATTGCCTTGTAACAGCTGTATGCCAAGCCAGTAGAGGCTTTCCAGGCAACGCATAGTTGTAGTGCCTACTGCTATCAGCTCGTCGGTTGCTTGTATGATATTTTCAATGGTCTGACTATGAACGATTATTTTCTCACTATGCATCGAATGTTGTCCTATAGCAGGATGAGCTACAGGTTTAAAGGTACCTGCTCCTACATGTAAAGTCAGTTTCTCAATCGAAAATTGTTTTCTCTTCAGCTCTTCAATCAGCTTCTTTGTAAAATGCAGTCCGGCAGTAGGAGCGGCCACCGACCCGTCCTGGTTGGCATAAACGGTCTGATAACGTTCGGTGTCAATGTCTTCGGCCATGCGATGCAAATAAGGTGGAAGAGGCACCTCACCCATAAGTTCCAACAGCTGTGCAAAGCTGAGTTTAGTATCTGACCAGCTGAACCGTATCACACTATGGCTGTCAGACGTATGCAGACGCTCTGCTAGTAGCTTTATTTCCCGACCGCCTTTAGTAATGTGTTGTTCCAGAGTTCCGTGCTTCCACCGCCTTGAATTGCCTACCAAACAGTTCCAATCTACCGAAGCTGTAGCAGCATATGCTTGTTGAATATCACCCATACCGTTAGCCGGACCCAAACAAAATAATTCAATACGCGCACCACCTTGTCTGACAAATAGCAAACGTGCATGTATCACCTTGGTTTCATTCCATACCAACAAAGCCTTGTGCGGAAGATGTGCTCCGATGTTTGAAAAGACATCCTCCGATATACAGTCGCCTTTCATCAGCAATAGTTTTGCCTGATCACGTATGGCACAAGGATAGCGGGCAATCCGTTCATCCGGAAGTGGGTAAGAGAAATCAGCTATACTGATCTGCTCTACGAAACTTCTGTCGGGCTGCTCATTACTCATCGGGCAGAGCTGAAAATAAAAGGCTTGAAAGTGAGCATTATCCAGCCAAAATAGGGCTGACCTATATGAGCCGGATCAATATGTTTTACTTTGGCAAAGGTGTTGTTAGTAAAATAATAGGTGAATCCGGTATGTAGGTTTAATTCTTTAGAGATCGCATATTGCCATACTATATCAAGCTCCGAGCCTAAGCTACCCTTGAGTATGGTGTTAGGATCAGTGGGATTTGCTACGGCTTGATGCAAGCTGAAAAAATGATAGTCAATAGTGATTGTATGCCTGCCATGTGGGTAGAAAACAATCTGAGGATACAGATCAACTAAGCCGCCGTTGAGTGTGTGAGCCGGTATATTGTATTGATTCATTAATCCATATCGGAGAAAACGTAACCCATAAAAAAGGTCAAATGCATGATCGTCGGCTTGATAGTCGGGATCAGTATTAGCTGCATCATGGCCACTGAGTATATCCAGACCTAACCCAGCTTTGATCCCTGCATGCCTATATGAGGCCTCTACAGTAGTCATAAAAGCATGCTGCTGTTTTCCTTGCTGGGTCTTACCCGACTGACCAAATAAATTAGCCTGAGCTTCAAAACCATTGGAACGTATTTTACTATACAAGCCATAAGTCCCCATAAAATAAGTGATAGAGCTGATCTTATCTTTCTGATAACCCGTAAGTAAGGCTGTTGCAGAGATATACCAGGCTTGACTGATTTCTTTTTTGAGATAAATGAAGTTTAAGGTTCGTAACCGCCTTGTAATAGGGTCAACAGCAAAATTGTTTAAACCAAACCCGGCTGGATTACCTTTATCAGAATCGTTATTATATGAAACGGCTATATCTATGAACCAGCTGCTTTTTTGCAGTTTCAACAACAGGGCATCATAAGTCTGGCCGTATTGATTCCAGTTTCGACCCGATAATAACCGTTGATCGTCATAGCTGAATTCTTGTCGTCCGATCTTTAAGATATCGGTAGAGTTCAGGTTAAGTTGCAGCCATGCCTGATGTATGCCGCTGCTTCCTGTTCTGGCAAAAGCTCCTGTACCTGCTGCAATATTATCATCACCCCAATTTCTGACATCTTGTACGCTCAGATAAAAGCGATACGCATCAGTTGTGTATGAAAGATTAATCCGGCTGCGCTGCGATACATAAGCAGTAGCCTGCGAACTGTCGGTTGGAACCATTGCCTGTCCGTTGTTAAGCTCAAAACGTGGACGCCACTCAGCCGAAAGATCGAATTGAGCATGAAGGATATTTGATAACAGTGTGAAAATCAAAATAATAATTAGGTTTTGTCTCATCTGTTTGAAATTATGTGAGTGTTTTATGTATTGTAATTCCGAAAATTTAAAGTGAATGGCGCTACGCTTTTTACACAGCTTGTTTAGTTTTCATCATTTCATGTGGGCAGTCTATGCGTAAAAAGTTCACGGCTATTTTATTTTGGTGTGCCGGCAAAAATAAATCATTTTTTGGTTGACAGACTGACAGTATATGGTCAAGGTAAATAAATATATAATTATCATCTTGATATACAAATGATTGTATGGTGTGTTGTACTCTGTATGGTGGGGGGGATAACAGTTTTCAGTATTCAACTCATCCTTTCAGTTAATTTTGAGTCTGCGGATATTATATTTTCTATATTATTAATACATAACATCTTACTGTTTATAAAATCAGTTGTATATGGATCAAAGTACCTATTTAGTTGTGTACTTAAAAGTAAAGCTGAAGAAGCTTGTTCAATATGAAGTAGTGCAGCTGATTAACCATACCTAAGTGCTGCGGTATCAATCCTGATCAAGATTTTTGTTTTTAGTAATCACAATTTTTGTATTTTCGGTGGCTCTAATTACAATTGTTTAACTAAAAAACCAAATCAGACCAAGCATGAAAGACAAAGTATTACATTTTAAATTTATTGCATTTTGCCTTAGCCTTTTCTTGATGTCCCATGTGCATGCACAATTAGGGGAGATTTCGTCCGATCCGTATCACAGCAGTCAATCAGGTCAATGGACTGTATTGTCGAGTGGCACGATGAATCTGTTGCGTGCCTTGCATTTTGTGGATCGACATACGGGCTGGACTGTTGGCGATAACGGAATGGTATTAAAAACTACCGATGGCGGTCAAAGCTGGATACCCTTGACATCTAATACTCAAATAGTGTTGGAAGGGGTTTGTTTTATAAGCCAACAAAAAGGTTGGGTATCAGGTAATAGCGGGTTGATCTTACATACGGAAAACGGAGGTAGCTACTTCAGCATTCAAAACAGCGGAGTACAAAATCATTTGCGCGACATATTTTTTGCTGATGAGCAATTTGGCTGGGCAGTAGGATCAGGTGAAACTATACTGCATAGTTCTGATGGCGGCCTAAACTGGCAGACACAATATGTGGGCTCGGTAAATAACCTCCGGTCAATACATTTTGTCAATCGACTGAAAGGATGGACAGTAGGCGATTCGGGTAGGATCTTTTACACTACCGACGGTGGCCAGACTTGGACCACTCAAACCAGTGGCACAAGTCGCATATTGACAAAAGTACATTTTGTAAATGAATTTACTGGTTGGATAACCGGCACTAATGGTACTATACTGAAGACTACCGATGGTGGCCTGACCTGGGTCAGCCAGTCGATAGCTACATCATCCGGCTTTTATACAGCTCATTTTATAGATGACCAAACAGGTTGGGTGGCTGGAAGCGATGGAGTGATCTATCACACAACCGATGGGGGTAATATATGGCTTTCTCAAAACAGCGGTACATTTAACTGGATCTGGAGTCTTAGCTTCAGCGATCCTAACAACGGCTGGGCAGTAGGCTGGGCAGGAACAATCTTGCGATACAGCCAGAACGTATTGGTTGATACACCCACTTTGATCTCACCCACCCACCAATCGGTGGACTTACCTATCAGCCCAACATTGTCTTGGGAAGCTGTAACAGATGCTGATACCTATAGAGTGCAGTTGAGTTCTAATCCTGCTTTTACAACATTTATATACGATATCACAGGGCTTGAATCAACTAGTATTCAGATTGCTGAGTTGGCATATGGTCAAACTTATTATTGGCGAGTAAATGCCTCAAATGCTGAAGGCACCGGACTATGGTCGGATGTGTGGCAGTTTTCTACCACCACCCTTTCCCTGCCTGAAACAGTTGTGTTGTATAGCCCTCAGGATGGAGCACAGATAGAGATTTACGCAGACCAACCCCAGATCGACTTATACTGGTATCACTCACAGCCCGAGATCACTTATTATCATCTTGAGGTGGCGTTTGATGATCTCTTTCAAGATATATTTTATTCTGATGAACAAATTGCAGATACTATGTATTTACTTACAGGTCTGCAAGGTAATACGACATATTTCTGGCGTGTGAGAGCCCGAAATAGTGACGGATGGGGTGCTTATAGCCAGCCTTGGTCGTTCTCTTCCTTATGGGTGAATGTGAACGAACAATATGAGGATAACGGATCAGTTGGTATATGGCCAAACCCTTTTAATAAACAAGCTGAAATAGCAATTTTGCTACATCAAGACAGTCAGGTGCACATTGAGGTAGTGGATGTGTTAGGAAGACCGGTAGCGAAAATTTTTGATGGATACGCCTGTGCCGGCCGGCATACTTATCTATGGGACGCCTCGCCTGTTAAGAAAGGATGGTATTATGTAGTCGTTAAGAAAAAGGGATTGACAACTCATAATCAGATAAATAAAACTATATCGGTTTTTTATGCCGGTGAATAAAAACTTGTTCACAATAGGTTTTCTGTTTGGCTATAATTCTCAAAGAGGGATTTAGCTGTTCAGTTGTTCTTATCGTATCTTTGTACAACCTTAAATAAAGTATTGGCCATGAGTATCAAACGACATATCCCGAATTTTCTGACTTTGATGAATCTGTTATCTGGCAGCCTGTCGGTATATTTTTTCTCTATCGGCCATTTAGATTGGGCTTCTTATATGATTTTTATTGCAGCCATGTTTGATTTTTTGGATGGCTTTGTGGCCAGAATGCTGCATGTGTCATCACCTCTTGGTGTACAATTGGATTCTTTAGCTGATGTGGTTTCCTTTGGGCTTGCGCCCTCATTTTTGTTGATGCAACTTATTATGGACAGTCATGGAAGGCGTTCTTTCATGCTTTTTTCTGTAGATATAGTACCTTTTCTTGCGCTGCTGATTGTTCTGTTTGCTGCTTTGCGGCTTGCTAAATTCAATATAGACGATCGTCAGACAACCCGGTTTTTAGGATTACCTACTCCGGCAGCAGGTTTGATGATAGCCTCACTTCCACTGCTTAAAATGCAGCTCTATGAAGGACAAAGCTTATTTTATATGTTAGTCACCAACACCTATTTTTATTTAGCAACTATACTGATACTGTGTGTATTGATGGTATCAGAATTTCCTTTGTTGGGGTTGAAGTTCAAGACTTTTGGATGGCGCATGAATGAGTTGCGGTATATTTTTCTGATTGCTTCAGCTATACTGCTCGTTTGGCTGTATTGGATAGCAATACCTTTTATACTATTGTTGTATTTGTTTATCTCTATGGTAGCTTTTTTAGCTGATATTCAATCTTGATTTGCTTCTTTTTTACGGAGTTCAAAATTTTGTCCAAGATATACCTTTCTTACGTGTTCGTCGGCAGCCAGTTCTTCGGAAGTCCCCGACATGAGGATAGCACCTTCAAACAGCAGATATGCTCTGTCGGTTATTGAGAGGGTCTCGTGTACGTTATGATCGGTGATGAGCACCCCAATATTTTTTTGTTTTAGCTTTTCTACTATGTTTTGAATATCTTCTACAGCTATTGGGTCAACGCCGGCAAAAGGCTCATCTAAGAGTATGAAATGTGGATCAACAGCTAATGCACGGGCTATTTCGGTTCGTCTTCTTTCCCCTCCCGAAAGTTGGATCCCCTTGCTTTTACGTATATGCTGCAATCCAAACTCGGAAAGCAATGCCTCTAATTTTTCATCCTGCTCCTGATGTGACATTTTTTTAAACTGCATAACCGAACGTATGTTATCTTCCACGCTCATCAGTCTGAATACACTGGCTTCCTGAGCCAGATAGCCTATCCCTCTTTGAGCCCTTTTATACATAGGCTCGCGGGTGATATCGGTCTCGTTTAAATAAACATGCCCTGATAAAGGTTTGATCAGTCCAACGATCATATAAAATGTAGTTGTTTTACCAGCCCCGTTAGGGCCGAGCAACCCAACAATCTCGCCTTGCTGCACCTTGACCGAGACATCGTCAACAACCATACGCTGTCTGTATTTTTTATATAAATGTGAAGTGGTTAAGATCATCATTTAGGTAATTAAAGAGGCTTATCTATGCCTTTGAACCAGATTATGTGGCTAATTCTTCCCAAAACTCCAACGCCCGACGAGTATGAGGGATCACTATGGTGCCACCTACTAAATTAGCTAATCCAAATATCTCCATTATCTCTTCAGTACTAACCCCAAGCTCGTGGCATTTCTGAAGATGATAAAAGATGCAATCATCACATCGCAACACCATTGATGCTATTAAACCCAACATTTCTTTGGCTTTGCTGTCTATAGCCCCAGATTCATAACTCAGGGTATCAAGGCTATAGATACGTTTAATGATTTTGTTGTTGGGTGCTGCCAGCAATTTTTCATTCATTCGTTTTCGATACGCGGTAAATTGTTCTTTTTTGCTCATCAGACAGAGGTTATAGTTAAAAGATGCCTTCCTTTAAAATATCATGTAGGTGAATAACTCCTGCATATCCTTCAGAGTTTACGACTGGAAGTTGGGTGATATTATGTTGTCGCATCAATTCAAGGGCTTCGGCCAGAAGAGCCTGAGGTGCTATGTGCTTGGGATCAGGTGTCATAATATCTTTGGCCTTCACATGAGTTGGGACCGGATTCTTCATCAACATCCTTCTCAGGTCGCCATCGGTGATAATGCCTGCTACCTGATTTCCCTGAACTACTATGGTAGCTCCTAAGCGTTTAGATGATATTTCGACTATGACAGTATTTAGATTATCATCGGGTTTGACAGTGGGTTTTTCGTTACGGGTATATATATCAGCCACCCGAAGATAAAGCTTCTTACCTAATGCGCCTCCTGGATGGATGCGGGCGAAATCAGTTGCGCTGAATCCTCTGCATTCTAACAGGCTCATAGCTAAAGCGTCGCCCATCACTAACTGTGCTGTTGTACTGGCAGTAGGAGCTAAGTTGTTTGGACATGCTTCTCGGGGGACTGACACATTCAAAACTATATCAGCCTGTTGGGCCAGATACGAGGAAGTATTACCTACTATCGCAATCATCTTATTACCCATAGCTCTTAATAAGGGTATCAACACTCGAAGCTCAGGTGTTTCACCACTTTTGGATAACAGCATGATTATATCTTCCTCACGTACAAGGCCTAAATCGCCATGCAGAGCATCAGCAGCATGCAGAAATACTGCCTCAGTTCCGGTTGAATTGAATGTGGCTACTATCTTATGAGCTATAGCAGCACTCTTGCCAATACCCGAAATGATGACTTTGCCCTTAGACTGTAAAAGTAGATAAACGGCTTCTGAAAACGATTGATCAAGCTGATCCTGAATCAGTGATAATGCCTGCATCTCCATATTGATCACCCTGCGGCCAATGGCTAAAATGGCATCAGTACTATGTTCAAGGCGATAGGATAAATGATCTTCAGGCATAATCAGAAGTGTTGAATAAGCAGCACAAAAATAGTAAAAGTGAACCAACCAAAAACAACAGTGAAAAATGTAGGGGGAATGTTACATTTGCCACGACAATTAATTGATTAAAAAATAAAAATAGATCAAAAATATTGTCACGTTTTGGGAAAGGTCTTATATTTGTGGAAGCAGATAGAAAACGGTAAAAAATGCAGTCAGCTTGCCATCGAATACGTTTGCATTTGTAAAAATCGTTAATAACTGGATGATTACCTATGATAATCATCAGAAAAAATATATTTTTGAGTTGATTACTTGAAGAAAGAATACTGATAGTAGGAAAAACTCTATTTTTTTTCTGTTATTCAGGGTATGTATAATTTATCGTTTATATTTGTAAGAGTGTCGCAATTATAGCGGCTTAAGGTCAAAAAGATTAAATAAAGAATTGTCACTTTATGTATGGAGGAGTGCATGGTCAAGAAGGATGAATACGGATTGCACGAGTTGCTAAAGAAGATTTTTGGATTCGATCAGTTTAAGGGAAACCAGGAGGCAATCATTAGGAGTGTATTAGAGCGTAAGAACACATTTGTGGTGATGCCAACAGGTGGTGGTAAATCATTATGCTACCAACTGCCTGCCCTGATGAATGAAGGTACTGCTATAATAGTGTCGCCACTTATTGCCTTGATGAAGAATCAGGTTGACACTATTCGCAATTTTGGCACACAAAACGGTGTTGCACATGTGATGAACTCATCACTCTCCCGATTGGAGCTGCAACAGGTTCGGGAAGATTTGATTGCTAAAAAAACCAAGCTGTTATATGTAGCACCTGAATCATTGACTAAGGATGAAACGGTAGAGTTTCTAAGAACCTTGAAAATTTCGTTTGTAGCCATTGATGAAGCTCATTGTATCTCGGAATGGGGTCATGATTTCCGGCCCGAATACAGGCGTCTGCGTCCAATTATAGATGCCATCGACAATACTTTGCCCGTAATAGCTCTTACAGCTACAGCTACCTTAAAAGTTCAACAGGATATCCTTAAAAACTTAGAGATCACTGATGCTGTCGTATATAAAGCTTCATTCGACCGGCCTAACCTCTATTATGAGGTGAGACCCAAAACCAAAGATGTTGTCAAAGATATCATCAAATATATTAAGGCAAATCCAGCTAAATCGGGTATAGTATATTGTCTGAGTCGTCGAAAGGTGGAAGAACTTGCTGAAACCTTAGTGGTGAATGGGATACGTGCTTTACCTTATCATGCCGGCTTAGACAGCAGCACACGTACACAAAATCAGGATATGTTCCTGATGGAAGAGGTAGAGGTCATAGTAGCTACTATAGCTTTTGGAATGGGAATTGACAAGCCCGATATTCGCTTTGTGATCCATCACGACATCCCTAAAAGTATAGAAGGATATTATCAGGAGACCGGACGTGCAGGACGCGACGATGGCGAAGGAAACTGTATCGCTTTCTATAGCTATGACGACATACTAAAGCTGGAAAAGTTTATGAAAGATAAACCGGTAGCTGAACAGGAAATAGCTAAAGAGCTTCTGAATGAAACGGTTACATATGCCGAATCGGCTGTATGTCGCCATAAGCTGCTGCTGCATTATTTCGGTGAATCGTATCCGCATGATAACTGTGGCGCATGCGATAACTGCCTGAATCCTAAAGAAAAATTTGACGGACAGGAAGAAATGAAACTTGTTTTGGAAACAGTGATGAGCGTGAAACAACTCTTCAAATCAAAACATATAGCAGAGCTTTTAGTAGGAAAACTGACGGGTGATATAAAGAATGTAAAGCACGACACAAACGAGTTTTTTGGAGCTGGTGATGAGGAAAACGAGAAGTTTTGGAATGCCGTCATACGACAGGCACTGATACATAAGCTATTGGTAAAAGACATCGAAAACTATGGTATCCTAAAGATTACCAAAGAAGGGAAGGAGTTCATCAAAAAGCCACATTCTATTATGTTGGTGCGTGAGACAAATTTTGATGACTCGGAAGACGATGAATTTGATGACGCCAAAGCAGCTGGCATGAAAGGTAGTGGAACTGATACAACCTTGTTTGCCATGCTAAAAGATTTGCGAAAGGCAATTTCAAAAAAAGAAAACCTGCCGCCTTTTATCATCTTTCAAGATCCGTCATTGGAAGATATGGCCATACAATATCCTGTTAAAATGGATGAACTGACCCAAATTATTGGAGTAGGTCAGGGTAAAGCAGCTAAATACGGTGAGCCATTCCTCAAACTGATACGCCAGTATGTGGAGGAGAACGATATCACCCGGCCTAATGATATGGTAGTCAAATCAGTAATCAATAAGTCAGGACTGAAAGTATACATCATTCAAAATATTGACCGGAAGTTGTCATTAGAAGACATAGCTTATGCTAAAAACCTTTCTTTTGACGAGTTGCTCACCGAATTGGAAAGCATAGTAGCAAGCGGAACCCGTATTGATATCAGCTATTATATTGATGAGTTTGTGGACGAATATCATCAACAAGATATCTTTGATTATTTTAGTGAGGCAGAAAGTGATTCAATTGAAACAGCTCTTGAGACATTGGGTGAACCGGAATATACGGAAGAAGAAATACGTCTGATGCGTATCAAATTTATGTCGGATGTCGGAAATTGAGTGTCCCTTACCTGTAACATCCATCCGCAGTAATGGTATGTATAACATCATCAGATGAAACAATATAGTCTTCAATATTCCTTTGTAGGCCAGTTAGTGATGTGGGGCTGTATCGTCCTGCTGCTTGGTCTGGCTTCATGCCTTTCATCTCCGGCCAAAGAGCATACTCCCTCTGTATTACTAAGTCAGAACCAAATGACAGAGCTGCTGATGGATATTCATATTGCAGAAGCTGCACTGAATTTTAAGAGGAACCTTGGGCAAGCCATACATGAGGAAAAGCAGCAATATTTTGATGCGGTGTTTCGAAACCATGGACTAACTCAGGAACTGTTTGAAGAAAACCTGAACTATTATAATCGGTTTCCAGATAAGATGGAGGTAATGTACGACAGTATAACCAAGCGTTTAGAGCGTATGCAGTCGGAAACAGAACAGACTCTACAAGGGCTATCTGCTGAATAAGGCAAACCGCTCTTCCTGATCACCGGAAATTGTCAGGCTATACCAGAAATCAATACGACCAGAGTTTTTATACGTACCGTAGCCCGAAATTCTCCATCCGTTTCCAACAGTAATACTGGTCAGGGTAAGGGTTTTACCTGTAACCAATGCTTTTGCTGCATCACCCGATCCGGCAAAATTATCTATCAAAACTTCTGTGGAGTTTTCTGGGTTTCGACGAATAGTAACCGTATAGTTAAGCTTGGTCGCATTGTCGCTTACCGACCAACCACCTAAATACATTGCTATTGGATCATCGGAGTCAAGATCAAAATCATCATCTAATTCGCAGCTGTAAAATAACGGCAGCAATAAAACAAGCAAACTAAATTGAGAAATTCTTTTTAAGACTGACATCGTTTTTATTTCAATGTATGATGTATGACTAACTTTTGAGTAAACCTAATTTTGTCAGTGGACACGGTAACAATATATATACCATTTTCCAGTCCGGATATCGGCAGTTCAATTGACTGTGTCTGCTGTATTGTGTGAGCTCTATTCAATTCCTGCTGATACAAAATATTTCCGTCAATGCTTTGAAGCTGAAGCCTGGCTTGAGTAAAGGGTTTATCCCATGCTATATGTGCTGTATGAGAAGCCGGATTAGGGTAGATTGAAAAAGGCAGCTGATTTGCGGTTTCCGGTATCCCGACCCATATGCCTCCGGCCGACAGCACTTCTTCGGTAATGTTTTCAACTGTCGGTGGCCAAATATATTGAGCCGAAATGGATTTGTCAGGCTTAACAACGATCACAGTAGGATAAGAGATTATCTCATAAGCTTCAAACACCTTGTTTCCACCGCCATCAAGACCGCTAACGCTAGGCAAAGTGATGTTATATGTAGAATCGAATACTCTTACCTGCTCGTTGTCTCCATTATAGTTCATACCAATAAAAAACACATTGCCTTCGTTATATCCAAAGCCTTCATATGCTAACTGAAAATCATACGCATATATCTGACACGAGTAGCAGGATGTGCTGAAAAAGTCCATCACAACTAATTTCCCTTCATCTAAGGTGGGAAACATCTCGAACAACTCGCCGTCTATGGTTTTGGCCCAAAAATCTATGGCAGTAGTAAGCTGTGTCTGGCTTTTAGTTAGAGGTATCAGGTAAACGAGTGTAACAAGTAAAAGTAGAAGTCGTTTCATTTGAATGCTGTTTTATGGCAAAGGTACGTTATTCTTACTGAAAAGTCGCATGTACTTATTGAACTTGTATCGTATGCTGTTTTTATGGGATGAGTTCATTCAGCTTACTGGCTAAACGGCTGGCTCCTATGCGAAAGAGTTGCGGACATAGCCATTTATTTCCCAAGATATGGTCAACTAATTTATAATAAAGTAATGCTGTTTCAGCATCCGTTATTCCGCCGGCCGGCTTGAAACCAACCTGCTTACCGGTTGCCTGAAAATATTCTTGTATAGTGTCGAGCATCACCACAGCTGCTTCAGGTGTTGCCGCTGGCTGTACCTTGCCTGTAGATGTTTTTAAAAAATCGGCCCCAGCTAATAAAGCTAACTCAGAGGCCTTACGGATGATCAGCGGATCACCTAATTCACCCGTTTCTAATATGACTTTTAATCTGGCTTGACCACAAGCTTTTTTCGTCTCTCTGATCTCAGTAAAGACATCATCATAAGCGGCTTCCAACATTTTACCTCTATTGATAACCATATCTATCTCATCAGCACCTTGTTCAACAGCCCAGCGAACCTCTTCTAATTTCAAATGGAGAGGTAATTGTCCTGAAGGAAATGAGTTCGATACGGTAGCAATCAGTATATCAGTGTGTTGGAGCATCTCACGACATATGCCAATAAATGGCATATACACACATACAGCAGCTACAGTGAGGCCTTTGGAATGATATTCTAATGCCTGACTACAAAATGTACGGATGCGGGCGGTATGATCAGTAGCTTCCAAAGTAGTAAGGTCTAAAAATGAAAAAAGATCTCGCAGAACTTTGGGTTTATCATCTATCCGACGATTTGAGATATCCTTGATCCGAGCTTGTAGAGTATCCGAGGTTTGGGTATATGCTGAAAATTCCATGACTTTTTTATACAAAATTACATAAAGAAAAGAGACCTGTTTCTAAATAAATGTGAGATTACTCATAAGTGTGAAAAGCTGTTCGAGATGATGTAATGCTGTTTATTTCGGTCATACCGCCTTTTTTTATAGGAGTACTGCCTGCATGGATAACCCGCTATGAGGGTTTATTTGATTGTCCATTTTCGGATAGTATCTCCGATTGCGTAATCAGAATGCTTTCGTATTTTGGATGAAAGATTTATAATATGTAAAAATAAAAATTTCTATTAACCTTATAATCAGATATATAAGGACGATTTGTTTTAGTGTTTTTTTTGTTTGGCACATAAATTGACTAAGGGTGGATCAAAGATTAAAAATATGCTTGTATTAAAAATTCGCCGGAACAAAGAAACGACTCTAACCCATAAATATTTTAGCTGCTCACGCTGCGGATATATTTCGGTGGTAAAAAATGGCCTTTGTCCGGTTTGTATAAAAGATGGTTTTACAATTAAAATAAAATAATCACCATGAAAGTCAACGAATCTTATACCGAAAAAGAAATTATGGACTTTGGTTTAGAGGCTTATCCAGTTAAAGATATAAAAGCCAAGGTGTTTAAAAATGGTCATAAGGTATATTTTTTTGAACTTATTGATGACCAACCAATTTATCGCTTGTACTCTATAATTAATAAGCGGTCGTTTTATTTGTAATTCCTTTCTCTAAGCCCGAAGGAATTATTTCAAACAGCCTTCCTTTTTGAAAACCCTGTATAAACCTATACAGGGTTTTTTTTATTTTCTTCTTGTAGATAAATTTTTTTTTTAATCCATCTTTTAAATATTATTTTTGAGGCTTCATTTATTATTAACCAAAGCTGATAAGTCATGAAAAAAGTTTTACTAATTTTTGTGTTAGGAGCTGGTAGTCTGATGGTTATGGCTCAAACACCCTTGCAACGCCAGTTTGAACGCTGGAAACAGCAGCAAGTGATCGTTGAACAGCGGGCAGATGAATATAATGAGTTTCCAGCCCCCTATAATGAGTTTGTCACTAATTACATAGCACAGGATGTAGTGATAGGCGATTGCCGGTACGACCGTCAGTCGAACTATTCGATGCAGCGACGCATCCATCTCTATCCTGATGGTACCATAGGTGCTACCTGGATGCGTGGTGTAATGGATGAGGGCTATCCAGACCGTGGCACAGGCTATAATTATTTTGATGGTATTAGCTGGGGACCTATGCCAAGCGCACGCATTGAATCGGTTAAGACAGGATGGCCGGCTTACGCACCTTTTGGTGAAAATGGTGAAATAGTAGCTGCACATACGGCTAATGTAACCGGTTTGGTGTTTAGCTGGCGCGAAACTAAGGGAACCGGAGAGTGGAATTCATTCACCTTTGCCGGTCCTGATGAAATTGACCTGTTGTATCCACGCATAGTAACAAACGGCCCTGATCGGCGTACCATACATCTGATCGCTCAGACGCGCAATACTATGCCCTATCAAGGTCTTGAAGGAGCTTTGACATATAGCCGCTCAAGCGATGGAGGTGAAACCTGGGAGATAGAACATCAGGTGATTGACGGAATTGACCAAAGCCGATTCAAAGGGATAGGCGCTGATCGTTTTGCTTTTGCCGAACCTGTTGGTGAGACATTGGCCTTAGTTGCAGGAGACGGATACAGTGATGTAGTTGTTATGAAATCAACCGATAATGGTGATTCATGGGAACGATTTGACTACTACCTGAGCCCCGACCCATTTATGGACGGCAGCATAGAGTATCCAAGATACGGAGCAGTCGATTCCTACCATAGCATCGTAATTGACGACTTAGGACAGGTGCATGTCTCGTCCGGTAGAAGATTACACAGAGCCGACGGCGCTGGCGGTTTGTTCTACTTCCCATACTCCAATGGATTATTATATTGGAACGAGAATCTGCCTGCACTTGATTCTACTATGATAGGTTCGGATATAACCGATCCATCGGAAGTGCCATCGGAATATCTGTTAGCAAGATTAGAAGATAATGAAATAGATACTTTGGTGGGAATAGCAACTTATTATGCATCTATTACCAGTATGCCACAATTAGTCTTTGACTCTCAGTCTAAAATTCTATACGCTTTTTATAGCGCTGTAACAGCCGGTTTTAATACAGAGGAATACAACTATCGCCATATTTGGATGAAGTTCTCAGAAGACTATGGCCAAACATGGAGTGAGGGCGTTGATTTGACTGGTGATATTTTTCATCTCTTTAGTGAATGCGTATTCCCCTCAGCTTCACCTACCGTAAACGGTAAGTGGCATCTGATCTATCAGTCAGACGATGCGCCGGGCATGGCTGCCAGTGGGGTAGAACATCAGATAAGGGATAATAATATAGTTTATTTAGCTGAAGATTTGATGGTTGGAGTGTGTGAAATACCCGCACGTATCGTAGCCATAGACCAGATCAGCCCTAATCCTGCAAGCGATTATGCCCGTATAGTGATCAATGTGGATAAAGCCGTATTAGCAGAGATCTGCATAGTCAATGCAGTAGGACAAGAGGTATATAAAACCGCTAGATATCTTACACATGGAGGACCACACCCTGTTGAATTACAGATGAATGGAATGAAGAGTGGACTGTATTTCGTAAAAGTCAAAACCGGAAATGAGCAAGCGGTGCAAAAATTGATTGTGCAATAGATAATGAGATAATACGCAATTTGAAAGCCTTGTCGGAAATGACAGGGCTTTTTTCATTGAATCTACTGATGTGATTGAATTACCCAAACATATATATTTGAAAAAAGGGGTGTGAAGTATGCCTGAACTTGTACTTCTGCTAAGCATTTGAATGAGTTGTCACCTCATCAAACACCTCAGCCATTTGTTGAGTGAGCGAAAGACGTGAGTATTTAGTAATCGCAATAGAAGGGAGTGTGCTTTTTTGGTGTTTGTAGTCAGTGAACAGCTTCAGTATGCTGTCTTTTAAGCGTTCTTTTTGGTTGAACGGGACTACTATACCGGTTTTAGTTTCTTTGATGATCCCGGCTATATCACCTGATTCTGGGCAAATAGCCAAAATGGGTCTTCCTGAGCCTAAGTACTCGAAAACCTTTCCGGTAAGTATATACGCTGCATTGGGTATTCTGTTGATACTAAGCAATAGCACTGCGGCTTTTTCCCAAACAGAAGGCAGATCGCTATGCGGTACATAGTCCTGAATGTGAGTGTGCTCTCCCAAGCCGGTTTTATGTATCTGTTGCAAAATACTTTGATCGGTTTTGCCTACCAATAAAAGCTCAAACCATTTGCCGAAATCTTCATGCTCTTGTATAAGCTCAGATAATGCCTGCCATAATTCGGGAGGATTCTGATCGGGTAGGAACATACCGGTATAAACCATACGGAATTTATTGGGCCTTTGCAGCGAAACCTTCTCAAAATCTTCCTGATCATAACCGTTGGTGATCACCGTAATGGGGCGAACGGTGATTTGTTGAAAGTCATGTTTCATGGTATTGCCTACCACCACAATATGGTCTGCATTGTTGAGTACCGAACGCTCTAAACGGTGATGGATCCGTTTTGTGAGGTAGGTAAGCATGAGTTTATCGAAATAGTAGATACCTGTCCATGGGTCCCGAAAATCGGCTATCCAGGCTAATTTATGTTTTCGTTTCAGGGCTTTTGCAATGAGATGTACAGAATGCGGAGGGCCGGTAGAAACGATGAGATCTACCGGATGAGCTTGTAAATATTTGGATAAAAAATTTGTGGTCGGCCTGACCCACAGTACTCTGGCATCTGGGATAAATATATTACCTCGTATCCATACCGAGAGTTTTTCTTTTAGTCCGGGTGATTTTTGTTTCGCTTCCCTTAAAAAACCATGTTGAAAAGTTTCGCCTTTCTGTTTGCCCGTAAAACGCTTATACCAGGTATAAGGTTCTTTGATAGGTATAGTAACTATTTGAGTATCAGCAGGGATATCTTTTGTCAGGCTTGGGTCTTCATAAGGTCGTTCGGGATTGGCAGGTGTTACTACTACAGGCTCCCAGTTGAATCGCCGGAGGTATTTCACGAATTTGAGCCAGCGCTGCACTCCGGCACCACCCGATGGTGGCCAGTAGTAGGTTAAGATAAGTACCCTTTTCATGCTTGGTCGACCCGGTTTTTTCGCCGCCATACAGTCAGAGCCCAAGCAATGATCAGTAAAAACAATAATGATGAACTTGCTAGAGAAACCTTTTGCCCGATTTTCCAAACTTTAGACTCAAATTTCATCACTATCTCCGACTGTCCTTCAGGCAGTACGAGTGCCCGTAGGATATAGTCGGCCCGTATCAATGGCTGTTCCTGACCGTTTACATAAGCTTTCCATCCGGCGGTGTACCACACCTGACTAAAAACTACTATTCCTTCTTGATTAAGGTCGGCATGATAGATCAGCTCGTTAGGGCGGTATGAGGTAAGCTGAACAGTTCCTGATATACTGTCAGATGCAGTCTGCTCAGGTATTAATTCTTTAAATTCATGGTGGATGATAGCTGTTTTCGATAGCTCGTATGATTCCAATAACTCTATCTCCTGATCGGGGCTGTCAACCCAGATTATTTCATCAACCGGCCAGGCATCACCAAAAGCGTATATGTTGCGTATTGGTGGCGATTGTGGATTGAAAATCAGATAGCGGGTGTTTAACATATTGAGTGCCTGATTGTTTCGTAGCACTTCTTGTATGCTCAGCAAATCAGGGCTATCCCGCATCACCGTATTGATAGCCAATATCTCAGCTTGCAGATGGTGATCAATCAAATCCTGATACCTCTGAAGCTTGGCTCCATGATATCCTCCAACGCTATGATGGAAATAGGAAGCTCCTGCATCATTGAATGTGCTGACAGTCAGATCAAGGACTCGATAACCCGGATCAGTGTCTTTCAATATAGCTGTGTTGGCTGCCGAAGCTTGAAAAGGTGTTTCAACTTTGCGCTTAGATACAAAATTATTGCTGTTCAGATAGCGGGAGCTGACAGAAGCCATATCAATCAGTATGAGTAAGATAAGCGATGCTGTCAAGGCATGTTGTCTGAGACGGTTTTTGCCGTAGGCAACTATCAGGGCAGCTGCAAGGCTGATGAACAAGAAAGAGCGGATGCTGTCTTTACGAAAGATGGAAATACGAACTTTCTCCAACTCTGCTATAAAGAAATTAATTTGTCCGGTATCAGCCGGGTTCGACTGACGAAGTATGTCGAACTGTTGCAGTTCAAAGCTACTGAAAAAATTAAAAAATATAGTTGGAAACAGATAAAACAATAAGCTCAAACCACCTGTCAGTCCAAAAGCAGTATAAAACCATTTCGACTTTTCTTTTATAAGGGCAGGATTCTTATATAGCACATACAATCCCATAAAACCTAATAAAGGAATAGTGAACTCTGCCAGGACTAATGTCATAGAAACGGCTCTGAATTTGTTATAGCCGGGTATATAATCCAGAAAAAAATCGGTAAAAGGCATAAAGTTTTTACCCCAACCAAGCAAGATTGATAATAATGTAGCAGCCAGCAGTATCCATTTATATTTTCCTTTTACGAAGAATAGTCCTAAAAAAAACAGGAACACGATGATTGCTCCCACATATACCGGTCCTGATGTGCCGGGTTGATCGCCCCAGTAGGCATTTTGCTGGGCTATAGCTTGTCTGAAATTTCGGTCAGCATGTTCTAATGAAGGATGTGTGGCGCCTATCATTGCTGTAGCACCTCCTTTGGCATTGGGTATCATAAGCGACCAGGTCTCGCCTATGCCATAACTCCAATGCGTGATATATGAACGGTCTAAACCTTTGGTCTGGTCTTCTATATTTTTACTTAGGACGGGAGCACCACGCATAGTTTCTTTTCCGTATTCCCATGAGGCAAAAAGATTGGTGCCGTTGATCAATACTGCAAATAAGGCTGATAAAAGCAAAATTCCACTTGCTTTCAGAAAATGGGGAATAGTTTTGAAACGTATGGCATCAATTAGTTGTACGATTCCTAAGATAACAACCAACAGCAATAAGTAGTAGGTGATCTGTAGGTGATTTGCTTCTAATTCAAATGCCAATGCTAAGGCTGTCAGCAGCCCTCCCTGAATATATTTTCCTCTGAAAGCTAATACGATACCGGCTATGACAGGTGCCATAAAACCTATTGCCATAGCTTTGGATGAATGTCCTGCAGCCAGGATGATAAAAAAGTAGGATGAAAACCCGAATGCTACAGCACCTGCCAGACTAAGCCATGGATCGATGCGTAGCACAAGAAGCAGGATGTAAAATCCAAGAAAATACATGAACACTGTTCCAATAGGATAAGGCAATATCTTGTATATCAGATTTTTAATATATCTGACTAGATTCCCTGTATATACGACTGAGATTTGCCATGCCGGCATTCCGCCAAACATGGAGTTGGTCCATAAAGCTTCTTCGCCGGTCTGCTCTCTGTAGTCGGCTATCTCTTTCGACATCCCTTTCCACATAGTGATATCATGCTGGTCCAAGCGTTTGCCTTCCAACATAGGATGAAAATACACTACCGAAATAGTAATAAATATGATTATAGCAGAGATATAAGGCAAGAGTTTCTGCCAACTGATCATTAGTTTATTCATGGTGTTCAGGGCTATTAGGTTCGTTAATTTCTTCAAAATCAACATATTCACCTATATCGGGGTCTATGACTGATCGTTGTTTTGAGGTGTATTGAATAGTAACATCGTTTTGCTTGGATGATTTCTGATTACGGGCTTGAGGATCGGTTGTATTCCTAAAGTGATCACCCATTTTCCTTACTTTTCGTTTTATCAGCCATGGCAGGAAATATCTGAATCCTATGCGGATTGCATAAAAGCTGATGATTATCCAGAAAACAAGTAAAAACAGTCTTTCCATTGGTATGGGAAACGATCAGGGGTTTGATTTAGTGCGAAATTAATGAAAAATAGCAGTGGTGAGGGAGGGTACAAAAAGCTTTTTTTTGGCGGTAAGGGAGTAAAGCCATATCAAGCAGCAAAAGCAAAACAGAAGGCAATGCATACCATTGCCTTCTGTTGTCCCTTTAATAATTATATTGTGGCTAAAACCTAATACTAACGTTCGTCAGATACGGTAAGTCTTTTTCGGCCTTTAGCCCTTCTGGACTTTAATACTCTGCGCCCATTGGCAGTGGCCATTCTTTCACGAAAACCGTGTTTGTTCTTACGTTTTCTGTTTGAGGGTTGAAAAGTACGTTTCATTAGTCTAAAATTTTGTATTTTCCTGTTTTTAAAGCAATCCCAAAATCTTAACACAGATGGGATCGCTTTGCTTTACCCATAAACCTTTTTAATCAAACCAAGTGAATAAGCTCTGATTAAAAAGATTTATATCCATTTCATCTTGCCTGAATTTTTGGAGTGCAAAGATACTGATTAAAAAGTTTTATCCAAGCCTTTGGACTTGTTTTCTACAAAAAAGTTTTAAAAATGATATTTTTTCAGCTGTTTTCAGGCTGTTTCTTTCTTTTCTGGAGCATGCTTCAGCGTTTCTATCAAGTAATCCCAGAACAGGCCTACAGAATCAATATGCACTTTTTCATCTGGCGAGTGTGGGTTACGAATGGTAGGCCCAAAGGAAATCATATCCCAGTTAGGGTAGGTAGCACCTAAGATACCACATTCGAGCCCTGCGTGTATGACCTTTACTTCCGGCACTTTTCCGAATCTGTTTTGATAGACCTCTTTCATGGTAGCGAGTATAGACGAATGTATGTTAGGCTTCCATCCGGGATACTCGCCTGAAGATTCGGCTTCTGCCTTTGCATTGCTAAGCACCTCTCTAATCTGGGATGCTAATTTAGCTTTATCCTCGTCTACTGCACTACGTTGTAAACTGGCTATAAGTATGGTGTCATTTTCTGATTTTACTATTGCAAGGTTTGTGGATGTTTCTACTACATCCGGCATATCGGCCGACATGGCAATCACTCCATTAGGAAATTTAGCTACGGCATCGAAAAGGTTTGACTGGGTGCGTTGATCGATTACTTTTTCAGGCTTTTCAGTGGTCTCGACGGTAATCTGTAGTCCCGGGTCGGCTTGGGCAAACTCTTTGGTTGCTATAGCAGTAAACTCGTTGACAAACTGTTCAAATTCTGAGCTTTTCTCTTCAGGTATCACAACAGTAGCAAATGCTTCACGTGGGATGGCATTTCGAAGGCTACCGCCATCGATAGTGGCAAGACGGAGACCATATTTTTCGGCTGCTAAAGTCAGCAATGCGTTGATGATCTTATTGGCATTGCCGCGTCCTAAGTGTATATCTAAGCCGGAGTGACCACCTTTAAGACCTTTCACAGCTAATCGGAAAGCCGATGTACCTGCTGATAGCGCTTCCATCACTGGCTTAAAAGTTCCGGTAGTATCAATACCTCCTGCGCAGCCAATATATAGCTCGCCCTCATCTTCCGAATCTAAATTCAGTAGTATATCACCTTTCAGCAGTCCGGGCTTCAGTTCGTTGGCACCTGTCATCCCTGTTTCCTCATCTATAGTAAACAGGGCTTCGATAGGGCCGTGTGTTATATCGGTTGCTTCCAATACTGCCATTGCTGCTGCTGCACCTATCCCATTATCGGCTCCTAAGGTAGTTCCTTTGGCTTTGAGCCAGCCATCTTCCACATATGTCTGTATAGGATCTTTTTCAAAGTCATGCTCGGTACCTTCATTTTTTTGAGGAACCATATCTAAGTGCGACTGTAAAATAATTCCCATACGATTCTCGAATCCGGGTGTAGCTGGTTTGCGGATGATGACGTTGCCAACATGGTCAACGATGGTTTCCAACCCTAAGTTTTCGCCAAATGCTTTGGTGAAAGCCGTTACCTGCTCCTCCTTCTTGGAAGGACGAGGAATTTGGGTGAGGCTGTAAAAGTTTTTCCACACATTTTTCGGAAGTAATTCTTGAATGTCACTCATGATCTTATGATTTATTTTTCTGAAAACTCAAATTGCCTGCTAAAGTACAATTTTTTACAGGCTTAGAGGATGATAAACTTTGTTAAAGCGTGTTTTTTCTTGTGAAAAAGAAAATTATAACACAGGCCAGATTCATTTGGTTATTATAAAAAATATTGTATATCAAAGCGTTAACTAGTAATTTGTTGATCGTTTTCTTAAACAGCTTTAGGTTTGGCATGTAAAAGTTTATGACTGTTCAAAAATCAGCGGATACTTCGCGACATAATCCATTTAACCGAATTGTAATTGTCGGAATATCAGACCAACAAAAAAAAGCGACACAGATTATTTTTCTGTGCCGCTTATAGAATTTCTTATATGACCGGTATCAGTCGGCTTTATTGGGCATATCCAATCCGAAGCCTTTTTTCCGATCGACGCGGATCAGCACTACTGACATGATCATAGCTAATATTCCGAAGCCGGCAAAGATCAGTTCGGGTACTGTATAATCGTACTTAAGAGCTGTTTCGCCTGCTCTGATAGCTTCAGCTACACCGGGATTAGCTGTTTCCAACGACCATCCTATCAGTATAGGAACAGCCAATAGGCCTATATTTTGTATCCAGAAAGTGAGTCCGTAGGCTGAGCCTAAGAATCGGTCTTCCACTATTTTTGGGATGCTTGGCCACATTGAGGCGGGTACCAGAGAAAATGCTAATCCTAAGATGACGATGGTGGCGTAGGCTATAAAAGGTGTGAAAGCATGAGCCGGCACTAACGCAAAGATCAGATGAGAAACGGTGAGCAGTATAGCACCGTAGAGCATCATAGTAGCGCCTAATCCTCTTTTATCAAGGAAAGCACCGATAAATGGAGTTAACACCATAGCCCCTATAGGGAAATAAGAAAACATGGCTGCGGCATCTTTAATGCTGATATCTAATTTAGAAGCTAACATATCAGTAGCAAACTTCTGGAACGGGAAAATTGCGGAATAGAACAGCACACATAAGCTTGCTATGGCAAGAAATCCCGGATTTTTCAGGATCAGCAATATATCTGATATACGGAATGATTCCTCTGGTTCGCTGCTCGTATCCTCACCAATTTCTTTGTCTAATTGACGATCCATAAAGGTATAGACAAAAAACAACAGAAAGCCTACTAATAGGAATGCTACTCCCCAGAAAATAGAGTTAGGCACTCCTCCTTTTTCGGCAAATATGGGTGACAGCCGAAATACGGCAAACACCCCCAGACGGGCTACTGCCATTTCAAGTCCCATAGCTAATGCCAACTCCTTGCCTTTAAACCATTTGACTATAGTCTTGGAAACAGTGATACCAGCCATTTCGACACCTACTCCGAAGATAGCAAACCCGAAAAAGGCTAATTTAGCGGAGGCAGGTACAGCTACCCAAAACGAATCAAGCCAACCCGATAAGCCACTGGCAGCAAAACTTTCGGTAAGCGCAAAATACTTCAAAGCTCCACCTATCACCATAGCCAGGCCAGAGGTGATCATCGTAAAGCGTATCCCCATCTTATCTAAGATGATACCCGAAAGGATTAAAAAGAAGGCAAACACATTCAAAAAGAACTCCGAGCCGCCTAGCATTCCGAAAGTTTCGGGCGACCAGCCATGGTTACGCTCTAACAAACTTTGAAGAGGAGCTGCCACATCCACAAAAAAGTATGCGAAAAACATGGTCAGCGAGATCAATGCAAGAGCAATCCAACGTGCTACGGTAGATTCCCTCAGCGATTTTCTAATTTTTTCCATAGACTAAATGTTAGGTTTAATTTTTAACGATCGGCTAAATTATGTAAAAAAATAAAAAAAAGCTTGTTTATATACGTGTTATTGTAGGCTTAGAATGCGAAAAGACTTTTTGGCTGTCGCTTTAGTCAGGATTATCCGCAAGCCATTGTGTGCAATATTGGAGTAATCTTGGATAAAAACAATCAAAATGTTGCTGAAGCTCTGTAAGGTGAGCCTGAAGTATAGGTACAGCCTGCTCCATATTGGAGCGAAATCGTGTTCGCTTAGCCATACGCCTGAAAATATGATCCAACTCGGCATACTCACCATAGCTACCCATCCAGTTTTGAGCTATCATCCAGGGTAGAATATATTTGGAGCGTGCGGGCAGTTGATCAAAACGACGAATCATGTTTTTATACACATACCACACAAAATCAGCTAAATTCTCCTGACTGTATTGATGCCAGTCGCGCGACAGAAAGAAGTCGTAATACACATCAACAACTACTGGTGCATATTTATGAAAATAAGGCTGAATCAGGCTTACACTCTGTTTTACACAGCTATGAGTATCAGTAAAATGGTCTATCGCCCTATGAAACCGTATCCCACGTTGTACCGTAGCCGGATAAATAGCTATCTGCTTACCCTTCACACTGTCGGCAATAAAGTTGCCTAACAAAATATCTCTATCCTTGCCCGAAAGGTGTGCATGAGCCAGAAAATTCATTTTTAAAAGCGAAAGTACAATATTCTTTTATTTGGTATAAAAAATATCGGGAGATAGGTAGCAACTAACAGCTTGTTACGCTCATCAGGTATAAGGAGTAAATCATTGAGTTAAAATGATCCGCTCATCCTGATGGATCATTTTGCATAGTTGTCAGGCCTACGTACTCTGACTTTTGTTCACAGTTTATTTTTATGTGTACACATACCTTCTCATTCAACATCTTTTGTCACTGATGGCATTGATCCCAAATCTCATGAAATGGGTTTATGCTATTTAGATTTATTCTGTTTTACTCTATAAAGTATGATCGGCCGGTTTGAATTGTTATTTTTGTAACACTGAATTAATACTGCATTTTAACAATATTATTGATATGGAAAAACTATTGATGTTAGGCGATGAGGCAATTGCTCAGGCTGCCATAGATGCCGGTGTATCAGGTGTGTATGCGTATCCGGGTACTCCTTCCACCGAGATCATGGAATATGTTCAGGTCTCTGATCAGGCTAAGGAGTTACAAATTCGTTCCTTATGGTCGGCCAATGAAAAAACTGCTATGGAAACGGCTTTAGGTATGTCGTATGCAGGGAAGCGGGCAATGGTATGTATGAAACATGTAGGTTTGAATGTAGCTGCCGATGCCTTTATCAACTCTGCTATAACAGGTGCTAATGGAGGTTTGGTTGTCATTGCTGCCGATGACCCTTCAATGCATTCATCGCAAAATGAACAAGATTCAAGGTTTTATGGCAAATTTGCGTTGTTGCCTATCTTAGAGCCAGGCAATCAACAAGAGGCCTACGATATGACGTATTATGCGTTTAATCTTTCCGAGCAGCTCAGACTTCCGGTGTTGTTGAGGATCACTACCCGATTAGCCCACTCGCGCAGTGGCGTAGAAGTGAAACCTTTGCGGGCACAAAATACCTTACAACTGCCCGGAAACCTTAGACAATATGTGTTGTTGCCAGCCATAGCACGCAAGCAATACAAAGCGTTGCTTGGCAAACAGGATGCAATGGAAATAGAGGCCGAACAAAGTGGCTTTAACCAATATTTTGAAGGTGAAAACAAAAGGATGGGCTTAGTAGTGTGCGGGTTGGCGTATAATTATGTCATGGAGAACTATCCCGATCGGAAATGCCCTTACCCTATCTTTAAAATTGGTCAATATCCGGTTCCTCGACAGATGATGAATAGGTTATATGAGGAGTGCGACAGTATATTAGTATTGGAAGACGGATACCCTATAGTGGAGGAGCTGCTTAGAGGTATGTTAGACAAGGGTAAACTTATCCGTGGTCGTATGGATGGTGCGTTGCCTCGTGATGGGGAGTTAAATCCTAATTTAGTGGCCTCAGCTTTAGGATTACCCGTCTCTGTCGGAAATCCTATACCCGGGATCGTACGCAACCGCCCGCCTAAGTTATGCGATGGTTGTGGGCATACAGATGCGTTTTTAGCGTTGAATGAGGCGATGAAAAAATATGGAAAAGGACGTGTTTTCAGCGATATAGGATGTTACACCCTGAGCGCATTACCACCGCTTGAATCTATCAACAGTTGTGTGGATATGGGTGCTTCCATCACTATGGCGGTGGGTGCTGCCGATGCCGGCCTGATACCCGCAGTGGCTACAATAGGTGATTCTACATTTACACACTCTGGTATGACAAGCTTGTTGGATGCAATCAACAATAAAGCACCTATCACTGTGTTGATATTGGATAATTCCACTACAGGAATGACGGGTGGTCAGACTTCATCTGCTTTTGGAAAGATAGAAGATATTTGTAAAGGATTAGGCGTTGAGGAAGAGCATCTACATATTATAAGACCTTTGAGAAGATACCATGACGAGAATGTGGAGATAATAAAAAAAGAATTAGAATATCATGGGGTTTCGGTTATTATTCCACGTCGTGAATGCATACAGACGCTTAACAGAAGGATGCGACAAAAAGCAAGTGCCCGTAAATTGGCAAAGTCATAAAGTTACTAATCGCAAGATAAACCAAAGAGAAAGAAGGAGTTATGAAAAAAGATATCATATTAGCCGGTGTGGGTGGACAAGGCATACTGAGTATAGCCGCTTGTATAGGGTTAGCTGCCTTAGCCGAGAATCTGTTTCTGAAGCAAGCTGAGGTGCATGGGATGAGTCAAAGAGGTGGTGCAGTGCAGTCACACCTTAGAATAGCTTCCGATCCTATTGCAAGTGACCTGATACCCGAAGGGAAAGCCGACCTGATCATATCTGTAGAACCAATGGAATCACTAAGGTACTTGCCAATGCTGCATCGCAATGGATGGATCATCAGTTCTATGAATCCTTTTGTAAACATACCTGACTATCCCCAAGTAGAAGTGGTGCTTGACGAGATATGGAAACAAAACAGGTATATCACCTTAGATGCCGATGCCATAGCTAAAGAATGTGGTTCTGTGAAATCGGCGAATATTGTGGTGCTTGGTGCTGCCAGTCCGTTTTTAGACTTGAAATATGAGACCTTGCAAAATGCTGTCATGCAGCTCTTTGCTTCCAAGGGAGATGATATAGTTGAGTTGAATCTGAAAGCTCTGCAAGCCGGCAAGGAATATGCATTGAAGCATAGTTGATGAGTAGCCTGATGCGTTATTGATTCAAACTGTCCTATAAGTATTCGGAACAGTCGATAGGTTACAAAGGGGATAAGCTGTTTATTTCCTTGAGCGTTGGCTTTGAGGTCCACGTTTTCCACCGTGTTTCTTCTTTTTGTGCTCTTGTGGAGAAGGAATATTTCCAATATTTTTCGCAACTATCTCAGACACAGTCATGATCTTCATGTTTTCTTTGATCGTTAGCCTTCCACCCGACATTTCTTCGAGATTTTCAGCAATAGTAGCATCATTGACTGTTTCATGATTCCATGAGAGATATAACTTCTTCATCTGATTAGCAATAGCCTCGACTAATGCATCTTTTTCAGCACCATCGTCAAGCAGTATGGCCTTTTTGATGATTGCTTCGAGATGATGTCCGTAATGTCCATACTGTATAGAATGTTGGTTATAAACTATTTTGTATGACCTTTTCTGGAGTGTGCCCGGCTTAGGTGCCGGATACGGGCCGTCTATATCTAATTTATATTGGCTGATAATATGCAGATGATCCCATAACTTATGCATAAAGTCGGATGATTCTTTGACCTGAGGATTCATTTGTGCCATGACTTCCACTATAAAATAGGCAGCACGCGTACGGGCATTACGGTCTTCGATCTTCAAAAGCTGTTCAATCATCAACTGTATGTTCCGGCCATATTCGGCTATGATCATAGGCTCACGGGAAGTGTTGTATTCCATAAATATAGTGTTATATGTATGAGTTTACAGGCTTGTAAAAGCATGTTATGATTGCGGTACGTTTTAGCCTACAAAAATAGACAAAAAAAATTATATGGATTCCAGAATCTTCAAGTAAGACACAGATACACACAAATTTTGTCAAAGTTTACCGAAAAAGATGATGAAAATTGCCTGGGACAACAAAAAGTGTATTGTTGTAGAGCTGTATGGAATGGCTTTGCACAGCTCAGACTCTATTTTTTTTCCAAGAAACAATTTTGGGTTGAATTGTCAGGAAGCTTTGAAATCAAAGCTGTAATAGGTTTTTTAGCTACTTTTGTCGGGTAAAATAACTTTAAGTTTTCATGTCAGTCATAGTCAACAAGATCACTAAAAGGTATGGTGAGCAAAAAGCTCTTGATGATGTTTCATTAACTATACAGCCGGGTGAGATAGTAGGTTTATTAGGTCCTAACGGAGCCGGGAAATCTACTTTAATGAAGATATTAAGTTGTTTTATACCTCCTACGGAAGGCACCGCTAGTGTGATGGGCTTCGATGTGCAGGAGCATCCTCAACAAGTACAACGATTGGTTGGATATCTGCCCGAGACGAATCCTTTATACACCGATATGTATATTCGTGAATATCTGTCGTTTGTGGCAGGAATATATAAGCTTGGCAAGAAAGCTTCACAACGTATAGAGGAAATGATCGAATTGACTGGCCTTGAAATAGAGCTGCATAAAAAGATCGGGATGCTTTCCAAAGGTTTTCGTCAAAGAGTAGGTCTGGCTCAAGCCATGCTGCACGATCCGGAGGTGCTCATCTTAGATGAACCTACGTCGGGACTTGATCCTAATCAATTGGTAGATATCAGAAACCTGATCAAAGAATTGGGTAAGTCGAAAACGGTGATCTTGTCCACGCATATAATGCAGGAGGTTGAAGCGGTTTGCGATCAGGCTATTATCATCAACAAAGGACGTATAGTAGCATATGATACTACCTTAAATCTGATGTCAATGGCTGGAGGTGAGGTGATACTAGTGGAATTTGATAGAGCTGTTCAGCCGCATCAGTTCAAACGATTGAGCAATCTTCGCAGATATTCGCATCAGCACGACAACAACTGGCTGCTTGAACCAGTAAAAGGAAAAGATATACGAGCCGATCTGAACAGGTGGGCTGCTGATCAACAGCTACATATATTATCGCTGCAACGGAAAACACTCAGATTAGAAGAAACCTTCTTCCAACTGACAAAAAAATAACAAACCAGTTTTATAGTGGACGGAAAAAATATGCTGTATCTTTGCGCAATCATTTTGGCTTTTAGCCGATGTGGAAGGATTTGATTGATTGCAACCACAGAAAAAAATGCTAAAACAATTTTGGCCGCACAATCAAACTCCCTCACAATTATTGTTTCGTCAAATTAAATCATATATATCATGGGTTATTTATTTACGTCTGAATCGGTCTCTGAGGGTCATCCCGACAAGGTAGCCGATCAGATATCTGATGCCATATTGGATGAGATCCTGCGTTTTGATCCGGAATCAAAAGTTGCTGTAGAAACTCTTGTTACAACCGGTTTAGCGGTAGTGGCAGGCGAAGTGAAGACCAAAGGCTATGTGGATATACAATCCATTGTACGCCAGACAATTAATCAAATTGGTTATACCAAAGCTAACTATCGTTTTGACGGTAACTCATGCGGGGTACTGTCGTCCATACAAGAGCAGTCGCCCGATATCAGCCAAGGGGTGGTGAGAGCAGTACCCGAAGATCAAGGGGCAGGTGATCAGGGAATGATATTCGGTTATGCCTGCTCTGAAATGGATAACCTGATGCCGATAACAACAGAACTATCCCATATTCTGCTTCAGGAGCTAGCAGCTATACGCCGTGAGGGAAAACAGATGACTTATTTAGGTCCTGATGCCAAGTCGCAGGTTACCGTAGCATACGAACATGGTTGGAAACCTCTGTATATAGATACTATCATCGTTTCGACCCAACATGACGATTTTGATACTGAAGATGTAATGCTGCAACAAATTACCAATGACATCCGTAATATCCTTATCCCCAGAGTAAAAGCAGATCTGCCACAGAAGATACAGGCTTTGTTCGAGCACGAATACACACTATTGGTTAATCCTACCGGTAAGTTTACTATAGGTGGCCCTCATGGCGATGCCGGATTGACCGGACGTAAGATCATAGTAGATACTTACGGTGGGAGAGGTGCTCACGGAGGTGGAGCCTTCTCGGGTAAAGATGCTTCAAAAGTTGATCGCTCAGCAGCCTATGCCACCCGCCATATAGCAAAGAATATGGTGGCAGCAGGTATAGCAGATGAGGTGTTGGTACAGGTGGCATACGCTATAGGCGTTGCCAAACCGGTTGGGTTTTATGTGAATACCTTCGGGACAGCTAAGGTGAAAGATGCCCAAGGCAGACCAATGTCGGATATTGATATTGCAAACGCAATACATACATTGGTCGATCTACGCCCTTATGCGATAGTCAACCGGTTTGGACTTAAAAACCCAATCTATAAACCTACTGCTTCATATGGACATTTCGGACGAGACCCGTTCAGCCGTGAAGTAGAAGTGTATTATGAAGATAACCTAACCCGGCGGGAGACAACTAACGGACATACAAGATACTTCAAGCAAGTGGAGTTCTTTGCCTGGGAAAAGACGGATTTGATAATCCGCATGCGACAACTGTTTGGGTTGGAGTAATCAAGCCGTATCACAATCTTCCTGCTTAAAACACATTTCAATAAACGGCTGCTTCCGAAATCACCTGCTGAAAATTCTCTTGACTATTCTATATAACCATAAAGCTTAGGCTATATAAATAATGTATATTTGTAGGAGAATTAATGTGTTATGCACGAGCTATCCATTGCGTTCCAGATTACTGAGTTGGTTCTTGAGGAAGCAAAAAAGCACCAGGCAGATACGATAGCTTCGGTTTGCCTCCATATTGGAAAATTTGCCGGAATAGAACGCGATGCCCTGTATGTAGCTATGGAAGAAGCTGTACGGCATACAAGTTTAACACATACAAGATGGGACTATATCTGGATTGATGCCCTGATGAAATGTGAAGAATGTGCAAAGGAATTTGTGCCGGACGATTATTTCAAGCTCTGCCCGTATTGTCAAAGTGTGAAAACTATCATGGTGAAAGGCAGGGAGTTACATATACAGTCCATTGAAATAGAATATGACTAACCTCAAATAAGCAGAATATGTGTGGAACTTGCGGATGTGGAGAAGATGATCACATCACTTATAGAAAACCCGGTCAACCTCATATGACTCACACTCATCATCACGGCCACGAGCATCATCATGACCATGATCATGATCATCATCACGATTATAGCCATGCTCACACCCATACACCTCAGAGCAGAGTGGTGGAGATACAGCGAAATATACTTTCCAAGAACGATCTGACTGCCGAGCGTAACAGAGGCTATTTTGAGGCTTTGCAGATCAAGGCGTTGAACCTGGTCAGCTCACCCGGCTCTGGAAAGACGACCCTTTTGGAACGTACCATAACCGAAAAACGAACTTCATGGGATATAGCAGTGATAGAAGGAGACCAACAAAGCATGCTGGATGCCAACCGGATCGAACAGGCAGGAGCCGCTGTCATACAGATCAATACAGGACAAGGCTGCCACTTAGATGCGTTGATGATAAACCATGCTATGAAACAGTTGGAGCTGACACCAAAAACTACCTTGTTTATTGAGAATGTTGGAAACCTGGTGTGTCCGGCTTTGTTCGATCTGGGTGAGACCCGTCGGGTGTTGATCGTCAGTGTAACCGAGGGCGAGGATAAACCGGTGAAATATCCGCATATGTTTGAGACATCAGATCTTTGTCTGATCAATAAAACTGACTTGCTTCCTTATCTTGATTTTGATATGGATAAGTTTATGGATTTTGCGGGTAAAGTGAATCCTCAGCTTGAGTTCTTGTTGGTAAGTGCTAAAACGGGAGAAGGTTTAGAGGCATGGTATGAATGGGTGGAGAAGATAAGCTGATAATGATTTTGATATCCCTTTATAGGGCTTACACATTGCAATGGATTTTATTGCGTTGATAGGCGTTCTAAAAGATTTTAACAACAAAAATTCTAAATGAATCATTTTGATGTGGTGTATGCCCTAACGGGCAATGATTTCACAATGCAACAATGTTTTCTATTGATATGTATGCCCTGACGGGCAATGAATTCTCAATGCAACAATGCTTTCTATTGATATGTATGCCCTGACGGGCAATGATTTCTCAATGTAACAATGCTTTCTGTTGATATGTATGCCCTAACGGGCAATGATTTTTCAATTCAATGATGCTTGCTATTGATATGTATGCCCTAACGGGCAATGATTTTTCAATTCAATGATGCTTGCTATTGATATGTATGCCCTAACGGGCAATAAATTCTCAACATATCGATGCTTTCTATTGATATGTATGCCCTAACGGGCAATGGATATGCTTTTTGCAAGAAGCTTGTTTTTAAATAGCCCGTAGGGCTTACATATCCATAAAATATAGGATAGGAAATGATTTTGATAGCCCTTTAGGGCTTACACATTTAATGGATTTTATTGCGTTTATAGACGTTCTAAAAAAATTTAACAACAAAAATTCTAAATAAATCATTTTGATGTGGTGTATGCCCTAACGGGCAATGATTTCTTTATGCAACAATGTTTTCTATTGATATGTATGCCCTGACGGGCAATGATTTTTCAATTCAATGATGCTTGCTATTGATATGTATGCCCTGACGGGCAATGATTTTTCAATTCAATGATGCTTGCTATTGATATGTATGCCCTGACGGGCAATTGTTTTTCAATTCAATGATGCTTGCTATTGATATGTATGCCCTAACGGGCAATGATTTCACAATGCAACAATGTTTTCTATTGATATGTATGCCCTGACGGGCAATTGTTTTTCAATTCAATGATGCTTGCTATTGATATGTATGCCCTAACGGGCAATGATTTCACAATGCAACAATGTTTTCTATTGATATGTATGCCCTAACGGGCAATTGTTTTTCAATTCAATGATGCTTTCTAATGATATGTATGCCCTGACGGGCAATTGTTTTTCAATTCAATGATGCTTTCTAATGATATGTATGCCCTGACGGGCAATGATTTTTCTATGCTACAATGCTTTCTATTGATATGTATGCCCTGACGGGCAATGATTTTTCTATGCAACAATGTTTTCTATTGATATGTATGCCCTAACGGGCAATTGTTTTTCAATTCAATGATGCTTTCTAATGATATGTATGCCCTGACGGGCAATGGATATGCTTTTTGCAAGAAGCTTGTTTTTAAATAGCCCGTAGGGCTTACATATCCATAAAATATAGGATAGGAAATGATTTTGATAGCCCTTTAGGGCTTACACATTTAATGGATTTTATTGCGTTTATAGACGTTCTAAAAAAATTTAACAACAAAAATTCTAAATAAATCATTTTGATGTGGTGTATGCCCTAACGGGCAATGATTTCTTTATGCAACAATGTTTTCTATTGATATGTATGCCCTGACGGGCAATGATTTTTCAATTCAATGATGCTTGCTATTTATATGTATGCCCTAACGGGCAATGATTTCACAATGCAACAATGTTTTCTATTGATATGTATGCCCTGACGGGCAATTGTTTTTCAATTCAATGATGCTTGCTATTGATATGTATGCCCTGACGGGCAATTGTTTTTCAATTCAATGATGCTTGCTATTGATATGTATGCCCTAACGGGCAATGATTTCACAATGCAACAATGTTTTCTATTGATATGTATGCCCTGACGGGCAATTGTTTTTCAATTCAATGATGCTTGCTATTGATATGTATGCCCTAACGGGCAATGATTTCACAATGCAACAATGTTTTCTATTGATATGTATGCCCTAACGGGCAATTGTTTTTCAATTCAATGATGCTTGCTATTGATATGTATGCCCTAAAGGGCAATGATTTTTCAATTCAATGATGCTTTTTGATGATATGTAAGCCCTAACGGGCAATGATTTTTCTCTTGCGCACCCTCCCTATCTATATAGAAATGATGTAAATTCCAATTTCTGAAGAAGTTGGCATGATTCCCCACTGAACAGTTTTAAGTTCATCGGCTGAAAGTTCTGTTTGTGTCAATAGATCTGTTACTGATATTGGCATTGTTTCTCGTTTAATTTGTTTAGCTGTCGCAGCTGTTTTGCTGTTCAAACTACTTAATTGTGACAAAGATACAACCCCCCTACGATGAAACCATTAACTTATCCGCTTTGAATCAATACATCTTCGAAGAAATGGTCTTAGAGACATCTTGGGATTGTGTAAGGTCTTTGAAACTGTGGTTGTTAAAGAGTATCTTCTAACACAGTTAGTCGATAGGTCTGCTGTTTTTTGTATCTTAGTCTGGGGTATATGAAAACTTGGTGTTTACGAACAAAAAGGATAGGGTGATACATTTTGAGCCAGGATATCAAAAACTGTATGCAACAGGTGCTCTCCGTGAAAAGGGGGAGCAGTTGTGGGCTATGATGGCTCGTTGTGAGCTGTGTCCGCACCGCTGCGGCGCCAACCGTCTGCAAGGGGAACAAGGCTGGTGTGGAGCGGACGACCGGCTTGAGATAGCTTCCTATCATCTGCATTTTGGCGAAGAAGATGCGTTGGTTGGACAAGGAGGTTCGGGAACTATATTTATGACGCATTGTAGCATGCAGTGTGTCTTTTGTATAAATTGGGAAATCAGTAGGGGAGCGGGAGGAATGATCTATAGTATTGACCAGTTGGCAGCTATCATGCTAGGTCTGCAGCAGTCAGGTTGTTCGAACATCAATATCGTCACTCCCACTCATTATTCCCCACATCTTATTTTGGCACTAGATCAGGCAGCTTCTCAAGGGTTGCGTATCCCATTGGTGTATAATACCAGCGGTTGGGAACGCATTGAGATCCTGAAGATATTGGATGGAGTGGTAGATATCTACCTCACTGACTTCAAATTCATCCACTCCAAAGCGGCTGCCACCTATGCTTTTCGTACTGCCTCCTATCCCGGGATTGTCCGGGAAGCCTTGCTTGAAATGCAACGTCAGGTGGGTACGGCAAGGCCGGCATCAGACGGTTTGTTGTATAGAGGTCTGATGATACGTCATCTCGTCATGCCAAATGAGGTGTCGGGAACTCATCCAATCCTTGAATGGATTGCTACCCATCTTCCTTTGGATACTTACATCAATCTGATGTCGCAATACAGGCCTGTGTATCAAGCCTGGGATTTTCCGGAACTGACCCGTACGATCTCCCGCTCTGAGTACGAAAGTGCCATTGCTTATGCCAGGCAATTGAAACTAACCAACCTATATACTCAAGGATTTTATGGGTAGTTCGTAGCATCAAAAACGGTTCCCCAGAACGATCAGAAGCTATATGCAATTTTAAAAATCAACATATTGAAATCTTTCAGCCGGGCAAACAGATTATCGCCCTGTCCGTCAGAAAAGACAGCTGAGAGGCGTAATTCTGTATTTGGGGTAGCCATAAAACTAACTTCAGGCATATACACCACAGCATAATTCGATTTTAGAGCGTTCCAGTCGGTCACTATAAAGGCTCCGGAAACAGGACTTAGCTTTAGCTTTTCCCTGAAAAAACTTTTCTCATACCTTAGGAAGAAGTAGTCATTCAGGTTGCCTTGACCGTGTTCGTGAATAAACCCATGCATATATTGCAGGTTCATATATGATCCGTCAGGGAAGTTATAGTCGCTACCAACAACAAAACGCACATAGGGTTCTTTTTTGTTCATCACGACGGTGTCGTAAGTAACCGGAAAAGGAAGACCCGTATAGTAGCCCGACAAATCGTTATGCATGATGATATCTTTCTGTGGCAGGATGACAGCTGCTTCTCCCCAAATTCCAAAGCCACCTAAGGTAGTTGCTATATCGGCGCCGAATACGTGAGTTCGGGCATAGGTCAGCTCGGATTCTATCTTGGCACCTCCCGCCAGATCCAAACGGGTGAAAGTGTTATTAACAGCTAAGGGTAGTCCGTCGTATGTATACGCATAGCTCAGTGAGAAGTCCATGCCTTTGATAAATCCTTTAAAACGCAGTCCGGCTGATGCATTCTCTTTAAAATTGGGTGCTGGCATCATCAGCGTGTCAGAAAACTGCTTGATAATCATTCCTGGAGGAAGTTCCATAGCAGGATTCAACATATTGGAGAAAATACCTATTGGCAGGGTAGCCGGCCTGAAGAAGGGGATATACACAGCTTGTAAAGAAAAGTCATGATTGAAATAATACTGTATATCCAATGCTTCTGTGCCTCGTTGTCGGCCAAAATCAAGCAGGTCTTCCAGGTCGTACGGGTTGAGATTATTGGTAGGATTCAGCTTATCGGCCGTACCCCATGTGATATGTTGCCGTCCCAGACTAATATCCATGTTTTTGATTGGAAAGTCTTGCAAGCGCACATATGCTTGTCGGAGTTCAAACTGAAAAGGATCGGCTATCCCTTTGTTATACAGATCGGAGGTAGAATAGACGGTTGGCAGACCTAAGTTACGTATCCACATCTCGCCATAGAACTTTGAGCTACCCGATATTCGTTTGTCAAGCTTCAGGGTCAACCGGTTTTCGTTCCATGCCCAGTTGTTCTTGTCTTTTAGTAAAATCCGCTGGTCTGTTTTTAGTTCGCCATACAGCCTAAGCCCGGCATCCTCTTGTGCGATGAGTACAGCCGAACAAAATAGAACAAACAGCGGGATGAGTAATAGGCTCCGGGTATTCATATTATTCAATTTTATGAGTTATTCTATCAGCTTTCGTATGGTGAAATCTTCATCGGTCAGATTGCTGTCGTGCTCCACATCAGTCATCAGCATTTTGGTCCTATGATTTTTTTTCAGGTCAGTCATCTCAATCTCATCCGAGTTCCAATACTTTCCTTTTTTGGAGAACGTGTATCGTGCTTCCTTGATTTTGTTTCCGGCTTTATCATAATACTCCATGATTTCAGGATAGAAATGTGTTTTATGTATATGGGCGATTACTTTTGAGTAGTCGGAACGGACTTTTGGTATCAGTTCCAATTGGTAGCTCAATTCATTAGTCTGAAGCAATGTAGCCTCATATTTATCGGTAAATAATACCGATTCCATGTCGAAGTAGGAGAAGTCTGTTCCGGCAAAGTTTTGATTTTTTGCACTGGTAGCAATTCTCCTTTCTTTGCCAAAGGCAGGCAGATACACGTACATCACTTCATCGGGCAACGACAGCACCGATATACCTGCCTGAGATGCAGGTGAAGTAAAGCGGAACAGCCGTTTGTCGGTGCCCATCTGACGGACATAGGCATCACGACGTTCTTCTTTTCCGTTTTTGTCAATCAGGATAATCGTATTATTAGCTTTCAGATTTTTCGATGCATACATGACATCGTCCATCTTTTCAAGGATTTCTGTACCGGTTTGAGCAATCAGATATGAGCTTGCTCCAAAACTTAACATACAGACAACTATAAAAAATTTACTTAGCTGTTTCATGATATTATTATGTGATTTAGTTTCTATTTCAGTTTGTTATTTTCGTTTCTGTAGGCTAACAACAAAGTAGCCGGCAGCATAGTCAGGGCTCCAATACCGGATACTACCATGCTTAATGCCACTAATAGTCCGAAACTTTGAAGCGGTATCAGGTTTGAAAAGAGCAATACCAAAAATCCTGCTGCTACGGATGATAGGTTGATAATAACTGCTTTTCCGCTTGTTTTCAGCACGCTACGTATTGCTTCTTCGGTTTGTCCGCTATGGTTCAAAAACTTGGTGTAGCCCGTGATGATATGTATTGAATAGTCTATTCCTATTCCTAAGGCAATACTTGCAACCAATACAGTGGCAATATCTAATGTAATTCCGGTATGCCCGAGAAAGCCAAGTAATATAATAACGGTAGAGATAACTGGCAGAGAAGTGAAAAATCCACGTTTCAATGATTTGAGCATGATCCCGACTATAATGATAACCATTATAATAGCAATTAGGATGCTGGTATATTGGCTTTTAACTAAACTGTGCTCTAACTCTACATATACGGAAGGCATGCCGGTAAGCGACATTTTGAATGTATCTGACTGATGTGCTTCGATATATTGCTCCATTTTTTTAGTGAAGCTTTCCATATCCCGGCTGTCAATGGAAGCAAGTTTTGCTAATATGACCCCTTTTGTAAGTTCGTCGTTCACAAGTTGCGACATGATCTCCTGACCATCCAATAAGAACCAGAGTTGTTCAATTTTTGCTTTTTCGTCCGGCACCTCCAATCCTTCGCCCATCGCATCATTCATTTGCTCAATGAGATCGGCCACTGATTGTGCCACAGATATATTAGGGTCTGTCTTCATAAACTTGGCAGTTTCAGACATGGTTTTTAACAGATCAGGCTCTTGTATATCGCCTTCAAAAACCACGAAAACAGGCATAGTACCTCCAAATTTTTCCTGAAGCAGGTTTTCAGATATGCGAGCCGGATTATCTTTTTTGAAATAATCTACAATGTTTACGCTGGTTTGTATCTTGAATATTCCCCACACGCTTATCACCAACGCTACTGACCATGCTGTTAATATGAATTTCGGATGCTTGAAAACATATTCAATCAAGGGTGTCAGTATGCGATCAAGCAGGGCTTTATTTGTTTTTTTTGGCTTTGTTGGTGCTGTTTTTTTGTCTTGCATGACTGCTAAAAGTGCTGGCACAAAAAATACTGACAGAAGTAGGGCAATTCCTGTACCCACTGCGCTGAATAGTCCGAAGTTACGGATCATCAACAGATAAGCTCCGAACACAAATGAGATAAATCCTACTATGGTAGTTGCCGAAGCGAGGATCACAGAGGTAGTAATATATTTTAAGGCGTTGAGTAGTCTTTCCTTCCTGTTCTCGCCCTGAGCATTATTCACACTATTCAAAATATGGATCGAATAGGCACTTCCAACGGCAAGTAATACAACAGGAATGATATTGGTTATTATAGTTACTTCAAAACCTGCAAAGGCCATGATACCCATAGTCCATATAATGGCAATACCTGCCGACAGCAACGGCATAAGCAATCCGTTGAGCGATCGAAAACTTATCAGCAGTATAGAGGCAATCAGTACGAACACAAGTGGAACAAGCCATATGATGTCGTTGACAATCAGATCGCTCACATCATTCATCATCATTGGGAGACCACCATAATAAATTGTCTCCGGCAAATGGAGTGATTCTATCTTTTCTTTGATGCTACGCGCAATAGCTTGTTTGTCATCGCTGTTTTCAAAAGTGAAGATGATGGCGGCCGCATCCTCCTGTTCCGATACTATAAGCCCTTTATACATATCTTTCGACATCACATACTCCCGTAGCTCATCCATCTCTTGCCGGGTGGCAGGTAACTCATACTCATCTACTAACTTACCTATCTCAATGCCCCAGTCGGAGCTTTTAATGTCTATAATATTTGTCAGACTAGTTACTGTTATGATGCCAGGGGTATAATAAATGCTATCAGTAACCATGCGGATATGATCCAAAGCTTCTAAAGTGAAGATATCATTGGTTTCGAGTACTACCAGTCCGATATCATTGCCCCCAAACTCTTCTCCTATTTCTTTGTAAAGCCTTGCTACTTCGTCGTCACCGGGCAATGAGCTCATGATGTCCGGATTGATACGTATGCGCGTCAGGCCATAACCAAAAACTATGGTGATAAGAATGACTGAAACAATGATCAGCCATCGGTGCTGAATGATGCGTTCGGTAAAATGTTTTCTTGCTGACATTTATGCTATATTTATACTATTTATGTTTTATAGTCGGTTTATGATAAAAAAATTATGTAGATATTCCTTTGTTTAAAATATCAATTAACCCTTCGAAGTAGGGAGCGTAATTGTTGTATTGTTTTTGCAGGAAAAATGGTATTTCAAGTCCTTTCAGTACCATAAGCAGCATATCTAACAATACATCAATATGTTCATTTAATTTAATTTCGCCTTTGGCAATTCCTTGCAAGATCATTGCATGCAGTTTTTCTTTTTCCCATTTTGTCAGGTCGTTGCGAAGCTGATCCACAAAATGGAATTTCTCGAAGAAGTCTGCTTGCAGTGTTTCATGGTAGTTTGTAGCGGTGTTAAGAATTTCCATTCTTTTGAGGAGATAGTGTTTGATCTTTTCGAATGCACTTAAACGAGTGTCTGTGGTGATGATTTCCAATTGATTTTTAAAAGATTCAAACTCTTTGAATATCACTTCTCTGAAAAGTTCTTCTTTGCTGGCAAAATGGTAGTAAAGCGATCCTTTGGCTTTACGTGCTGTTCTTGCTATTTCATCCATGGATGTCTTGTGAAACCCATATCGGCTGAACAGCCTGCCGGCTACTTCTACTATGATATCTTTTGTTGAAACTGAGCCCATGATATAATTGTACCAAAAACGTTTTTCGGTGCAAAAGTACAATAAAATTTCCTATCGTCAAGGAGTTTTAAGAGTTTTTAAAAAATAATTTTCTCAGCAAGACATTTTCTAGCGTGTAAGAAGGGGGCAGATCATTGATGGGTTTTATTTTTTCTTTTTTCCTTTAGTTTCTTTCTCGTTGCTGTTTTTTAACCAGTATCCTTCTCGTGAGAGCAGATGATCAAGGTTTGCGATTCCATACACCACTATGGCTGTAACAATGGGAGTATGTTCTAAATATTCTGGTATAGCCATATTATACAAGTCGCGCTCGGTGTGCCATATTTCACCGTAGTTGAAGTCGTATCCTTTGGTATCGGCAGTACCGAATGTCAGTGTGGGTATTCCGGCAACTGCAAAAGGGCCGCTATCGGTGCTCCATGGTTTTGTTGGGCGTTTCATGGGAGTGCTTTCTTTGAGGGTGAACGGAAACTCTGGGTTGATGCTGTTCAGCGGCTCGCAAATTTTTTCAAAATCTTCCATCATGGCGACTGGCACGCTGATGCTGTTAGCTACGGTAGGGCCTCCGTCTCTGTTAAACATATTTGCTATCTTATCATGTTTATCGGTATTCCGGTCTACCCAACTTTGTGAGCCTAAGAGTCCAAACTCTTCGCCTGTCCATAAGATGACCATAATACTACGTTTAGGTTTTGCATCTGCTTCCATCAGCAGGCGTGCTACTTCTATAGTAGGTGCTGCACCCGAGCCATTGTCCACTGTGCCCGTAGCTACGTCATACGAATCAAGATGGGCGCTTACAATCACATATTCATCCGGGAATTCGGTGCCAGGAATTACTCCAATAACATTATGATAAGGGATAGGTCCTAAGCGAAAATGATTACGGATATTAAACTCTAACTCAAACCGCTGCCGTTCTTTTGCCATTTGCTCGATGATGGCGTACTGATGTTCGTCAAGCTTGATGTCGGGTACGCCAGGCAGGTTCTCGAAGCTCATATTTTCTAAATTCTTACGGTCGTACAGTGCAGTGATCGGATTAGGGGCTGACTGTATGATACCTAAAATACCGGCTTCTACCATTTCTTGATAAAACAAGGCTGGCTCTTCTATATATGGCAGCAGTTCTTTTTCGGGTTTTCCACTGCCACGATTCTGCCAGTTTTCGCGTTGTATCTCAAAGTTTTTCTTTTCTATCTCCGCATTTTGAGCGATGATCTCAGTTCGTTTCTGATCTGCTTCTTCTGAGAAGTCAATCGGCCATCCTTTACTCTTGCCTGATACTAATACCCATGCTCCATTCAGTTTGCCTTTCATTCGGTCGAACTGTATTTGTGTTTTAGGTTCGATGACTACATGACCTTTTTGAACTCCTTTGGTACCAGATGTATAGGAAGGTGTTGCAAAATGCAGGTTCATGCCATTTTCACTCAGCATGCGACCAAACCATGGGCCCCGGTTGAATCCAACAGGCAGCTCGCCTACATCGTCAAGGATCACTTCCATACCCCACTCTCTGAACTTCTCGGCAGCCCAGCGGGCAGCATTGTCGTACGCATCAGAACCTAGGATACGGCCACCAAACCTGTTGGTAAGTATATCTAAATGCTCCATAGTACGATTGTCGGTAGTGCCAATTTCGATGATACGGTCAACAACAGCATCGTTTTGGGCTAATATGGAACAAGGCCATAACAGTGAAATGAAAAACGCTGTACTCAGTAAAGTTAATTTATTCATAGCCAAACATTTTTTTATGTCGGGCTAATTTAAATTGTTTTGTAAAAGATGCAAAAAGAAAACAGGTATTGTACGTAAAATACCTGTTTTCGGTTAATAAAGTGGGGGATTAATGTTATCGGCTGATCAGTATGGGTTTATTGTACTGGTAACCTTCCGCACTGATGAGTTGCAGGATATAGGCTCCAGGGGTATAGGTTTGTGTGTTGAGTTGTATGTCTCTTTTTCCAGATACGTTCATCTCGATCATAACTTTCCCCAAGGAACTAATGATACGAAGATTTTGGAAGTCGGTATCTAATTTAATCATACACTTTTCATTGGCCGGTATTGGAAATACTGTAAATTTTTCTTGCTCATCTTCGTGTAAGCCTACTCCGACATTCAGTTCGACTGGAACTATTTTATAGGGAGTATCCGGATCGTTGCTGGCAATAACGATATTGGCATGATGTCTGCCTGCGGGCAGATCGCTTGCATTGGCAGTAACGGTAAGCTGTTGTGAGTCATTAGGATAGATAGTTCCTGAGTTTTGTGTCAGGCTAATCCAGTTATAGCTACTACTTTGTGCTCTTGCCCTGATATTCCAGTTAAAGTAAAAATCATATTCTGTCAGATGTTTCCAGTTTGTGCCATCGGTTGATATCCAGTTACCTTCAGGATTTGCCGGTCCGGCATCGCAGCCGGCTGGGAGTTGGTTATATAAATGTGTCATAGAATAACCTATCCAAATATCCTGTGATGTAATAGCTATAGGAGAATTTAGTGTAATTGTATTCCAGCTGTTGGCAGTAGCTGTAAATGCTTGTCGATGTAATTGCTTGCCTGGTCCGAAGTCACTGCCTTTGTTCCATATATACAGAGTACTGTTTATGGGAGCATCTTCAATGAAGATATCAACTGAAGTTATGGAGTAGCTTTCGTAAGAGTTAGTTATATCAAGCGGAAATCGTACTGCTGCATAAAAATAACCGCCATTTGTTAGTCCCATTGCATTAGCTTGTTCTGTGTCGTAATGCAGTATCACAGTATCTGCCTCATTTACTTCTTTTGAGCTCAGAGCTGCGGCATGGAGTGCTTCTGATTGTATATCTGTAGAGATTCCATGAAGATCACTGGTTTTCATCATATACTGATCAGCATATTGAACGGTATTCATCCAATACAGAGGATCAATGCCAATATTTGTCATATCTATTGTCTTACTTTGACTGCCGTCAAGCGGAACCCAGAATTTCAGGTTAGTGGGATTGACTGAAATTTTTGGGATAAGATTTGATATGCCTTCATATACCTTGATATTATCAATTTCCCAATACTTAATGTTGGTTGAGTTATTGCCTCTGGCTTCGAATTTTACTTTGGTTAGCTTATTTAGTGCATGCGGCGTAATGTCGTATGTTTTAGTAGTCCAAAATATTGAATTTGTATTTGAAAAGGTTTCTATCAGTACCCAGTCATTTCCATCCCATACACTGACTAATAATTTTTCGTTTCCTGTATTAGCGTAATTGCTCAAAAGGATATCAAATTGGAGTGTAACATTGTCAACAGCCTGAGTAGCATCAATATAATTGCTGATCAGTGCGAGATAATAATTTCCTAAGCCCGGACTCCAGTAAAATCTTGCTGTAGGTGCTGGATTGCCAGAGCTATTTTCCATTTTCCAATTTCCTTGTATAGGACTGAATGTCCAATTATTATCTTGAAAATTAGTTTTTGTCCATGTTTCTACAAAAGGCAAGTCTGCAGGATCAATGACGATAGCTTTGGTTATTAATGGGTTAGACTCTCCCGGGAAAGGCTGATCATATAGTGCAATTAGCGAATACGTATAAGTGCCGCCTTGCAATGATTGATCGTGAAAACTTGTAGTTTCAGGCCCTAATGTTGCTATTAATTCTCCATCTCTCAGTATCTTATATCCTGATAATGATCCATTTACATAATTACCATTTCCGGTTATACCTTGAATGACAAAAGGAAATCCTTGTGGTTCATTGGTGTTTCCATCTAAATATGGTATCCAACCGTCCGGTGAAATATGGATTGCGTTTCCTGTATTCGTTACTCCGTTTATAGTAATTGGAATAGCCCATGGACCGTTATCCATGGTACCGTCAAGGCTGAACTGAACCCAATACGTACCCGGCTGTAGGATTAGTTGAGGTGTAACGCATGTAACATTCATTATTGGACGTGTAGTTACAATACTTGTTTCACTCACTCTGTAAGAATTTGTCCAGTAAGTGGCTGATAAAATATTGGTAGTCATATCGCCCCAGATGATCTGACCGTCTTCACGTGGATCACCATCCCATATTTGTATATAAGCCTCATCAATAGCACTGTTTTTTGTACTTCCCGTTTGATATGCATAAAAGGCAAAACTTTCGATTACACTGGCCTCATTTAATGTGAAGTCATCAGCCAGAGTGTATCCAACCCAGTGTTGAACACCAGCGCCATGAGTGCTCATATTCAGGCTCTCCGATTGCAACACACTCAGATCACTTCCATCAGGGCCGGCACCAGGCGCATTAATGAAAGGGCCGTTATCGAAAATGACGTTCGGATATTCAAGGTCTTTACGGCCTTTGTAGAAGGTAATGGGGGTAGCATTCGTCGGATCATCTGCATTATCCAACTGTGTCACTTCTTTTAAATCAATCTTTTTATTCAACTCAAATGTATCCCTGAAGCTCGTTGTGTTCTTTTTATTAAATGGAACAGGTGCTTTCCATGTAAGCTTTACGGATTGTCCGGCGTCAACAGCTAATAACTGACTTGGTGGTGGGTTTACAACTATAGTGTCAGTGAGATGTGGATTTGAAAAATAATGATCTGAATCACTATACGCAGGAAATGATATCTGAACACCCCATAAAAAGATGATCAACGAAAGAAGTCTGCAAAACAAGGAAAAGGAATGTCTTTGATTATTCATAAGAAATCTGATTTTTTTAATTTATGTTGATATTGATTCTATAGCTTCTTGATTGATCTGATAATTTAATAATTGTTGTGTAGGTAAAAATTAGTATAAGATTTAATAAATATGTAATTCTATGTATCATTTTTGTGATTTAAAATCAAAATTAAACGATAATCTAATTGAAAACAGGAAGTTTTATTGTTTTACAGTTAAAATACCAATAACTACTGATACCTATTACCAGATACTACTGAAATAATGCCGTCATTGTTTTTCTACTTTTGTCCATAACGAATTCAAATAATATGTACCATGAACAGATCAATAATTACTGTTTTTTTAAAAAGATGATTATGAGGAGATTATTGTTTATATCAGTATTTAGCCTAATTTGTTTATTTGCGTTTTCAGATAATTGGGTTTCAATCAAGTCTGAAAATAGTAAAAGATTACATTATCAGGTATTGGAAGCAGATGAATCACACACTGTCATTCGTTTTGATATCAGTGGATTTGCTAATACTTCTGTTGAAACGCCTCGGGGTAAGGCATCGATCATCAGTCTTCCGGAAATGGTATCGATCTGTGAGCCAGGAGCTCCAGACCTGCCTAAATATGCCCTATCAATGATCATAGGCGATCAGGACATGATGGAACTGAGGCTATTGTCAGCTGATTTTGAAGAATACACTGACATAGATATTGCGCCTTCCAAAGGTGATTTTTCGCGCCAGATTGATCCGGCAAGCGTACCTTATACCTATAGTTCGTTGTATGAGCAAGATGCGTTTTTCCCGGCTGTAAGAGCTCAATTGGAAGACCCGTATATACTTAGAGGATACAGAGGTCAGGTAATCACCTTCATGCCAGTGGCATATAATCCCGTTACACGTACTTTGCGGGTATATCATAGTATGACTATAGAAGCATATAAAGTGGGAACAGGGGGTGAGAACCAGTTGAACCGAAGTAGCTATAAACCAACAGAAGATTATGAGTTTATGCAGCTTTATGCCCGGCATTTTGTGAATTACGACTATGTACAGAACAGATATCCTGTTTTAGAGGAGCAGGGTGCATTGTTAGTTTTGTCCGATCAGCAGTTTATGGAAGCCATGCAGCCGTTTGTTGAGTGGAAAAACACCATAGGCAGACCTACTGAAATGTTAGATGTGGCATCAGTAGGATCAACGCCTGAATCCATCAAAGAATTTATATCTGACTATTACCATACACATGGATTGACCCATCTTTTATTAGTAGGCGATCATCAGCATATCCCAAGTTATTATATCAGTAATTCTGGTGGTTATTCCGATAATTATTATGGGTACTTGGAGGGTGATGATTCATATAATGAGGTGTTTGTGGGGCGTTTTTCAGTAGAGACCGTAGCTCATACTCAAACTATGGTACAACGTGTCATCAGTTATGAGCGTGATTTAAACCAATCAGCCGATTGGTTAGCGACTGGAACAGGTATTGCTCGTAATGAAGGAGCCGGCAGCGGCCACAATGGGGGTGAAGCTGATTATGTGCACATGGATTATATTCGTGATAGCCTGCTGAATTATACCTATCAGATGGTGCACAGGGAATATGATGGCAATGTGCCTGGGGTACCTAACACCAATGCAGAACAAATTTCGCAGCGTATCAATGAGGGAACCAGTATTATTAATTATTGTAATCATGGCTCACAAAACAGTTGGAGCGTAGCAAATTACTCCAGTTCACATGTCAATATGCTTACCAATACAGATAGGTGGCCGGTTATTTGGGCAGTAGCATGCGATAATGGCCGTTTTACGGAAGGTACTTGTTTTGCGGAGGCGTGGACCAGAGCCTCTCACAATGGACAGCCTACCGGTGCCATAGGTGCCAAAATGAGTTGGATATCACAGCCATGGCTTGCACCTATGACTGGCCAGGATGAAATGGTAACTATATTAGTAGAAGGTTATGCTGAAAATATTAAAAGAACTTTAGGAGGCCTTTCTACCAATGGCAGCATGCGAATGATCGATCTACATGGTAGTTCGGGTATTAGTACACATGATACCTGGATTTTATTTGGCGATCCGACACTTACACTAAGGACAAAACCTCCAACCGAAATGAATGTAAGCCATATCTCGGTTTTACATCTAGGAATGGATGAAATGGTAGTGAATGCCGATTCTGAAGGCGCTACAGTTTCACTCACTATAAATGGAGAGATTTTAGGTACTGGCGTAGTATCCAATGGTTCAGCTACCATCAGCTTTCCACCAATTACAAATATTGGTACATTAAGAATAGCAGTATTTGGATATAATAAAGTAACCTATCTGGATGAGATTGATATTCTTCCTGCTACAGGACCTTTTGTAGCTTTTGTTTCCAGCACCATTGACGGCATCCCATCAAATAGTGTTCATTATGATTCTGATGCTGTTCTTGGGATACAAGTTAAAAATTTTGGTGTCGAGAATGCCACTAATGTTCAGGTCAGCTTAAGTAGTTCTTCTCCTTATGTGATTATTACAGATGATATTGCTGATTATGGAACTTTGCTCCCCGATCAGTTAGTGCTAATAGAAGATGCGTTTGCGTTTAACCTAAGCGATGAGGTTCCTGATAATATGCTGTTACCGTTTCAATTACAAATTATTGCTGATGAAGGAAGCTGGGCTGCCGACTTCAATCTGATTGCTTTGGCACCAGAGTTTGAAATCACTAAATTGAGGATAAATGATGAGACAGGAAATGGGAACCGACGATTAGACCCGGGCGAAACAGTTGATCTGATTGCAACTGTTATAAATATCGGTCATAGCGACGCACATGATGTTACGTCCCTATTAACTTGTTCTTCACCTTTTGTTCAGATGAATTTATCTGAATCATCAATAGGTTCCATGTCTTTTGGCCAAACTGCCGAGGCTTTGTTTTCAATAACAATCGCAGATGATACACCGGTAGGGACTTTAGTTGAGTTAGCGATCAATGTAACGGCAGGGGTATATACGGCACAGAATATTTTTCTGTCAAAGATTGGTTTGATGGTTGAAGACTTTGAGTCTGGAGACTTTACTGATTTTCAATGGATCAATGGAGGAAATCAACCCTGGATCATCACAGATGTTGAGCCTTATGAAGGTGAGTTTTCAGCCAAATCAGGTGCCATAAGTCATAGTCAGAGCTCACAGCTATTGCTTCAGTATGAGTCTAATATTGATGATTCAATCTCATTTTATCGAAAGGTTTCATCAGAATCGGGTTTTGATAAGTTGCATTTTTATATAGATGCTACAAAAATGGGCGAATGGACAGGAGATATCAAATGGGGAAAAGTTACTTATCCGGTTTCAGCCGGTAATCATGTGTTTAAATGGGTGTATCTGAAAGATGCCAATGGCTCTGACGGTGAAGACTGTGCCTGGTTAGACTATATTGTATTTCCTCTCAGACTCAATACCTCTGGTTGGGCGGGTGAAGATGCTGCCATATGTGCAGGCGAAAGTTATCAGTTGAATGCAAGTGCTTCTGCAAACGATAGTGTGTCATGGAGTACGAATGGAACAGGTGTCTTCTCGGATGCGACTATCATCAATCCAATTTACACTCCTTCAGAACAAGATATTGCACAAGGGAGCATCAAATTGACCCTTTTTGTTTATGGAAATGAAACTATGGTGGAAAGTTCTATGCTGTTAATGATTCATCCATTGCCAACGGTAAGTGTTTCTGGTGATCCACGAGTATGTGAAGGAGAAGCAGCTATGATTGTTTTGACGATGACAGGCCAGGCCCCTTGGATAGTTGATATTCAGGATATGGAATCTGTTTTCGCTACGGAAACACCGTGGAATCAGCAGGTTTTCCCTGAATCAACAACAACTTATCAACTAATTCAGGTATCGGATGGAAATAATTGCGTTACTCATGCTGATGGCTTCCATCAGATTATATTGTATCAGTTACCCGGGCAAGCTGTCAAGCCCATCACCCCTGATACAATAGATCATGCGTTGTATGTGCAAAGTACGGTAAGCGTAGAACCTGTCCTTGGTGCCGTATCCTATATGTGGAAAATTGAACCACCAGTGGCCGGAACAATAAGTGGAGCTACACCGGAAGCCATAATAAGCTGGAATATGGAATTTACAGGAATAGCATCAGTACAAGTTGCTGCTGTCAATATTTGTGGACAAGGTGAATGGTCTGAAGCTTCAGAAACTATTGTTCACAGCACTATTGGAACTGATGAAAGATTTGTAGATGCACTTTATGTCTATCCAAATCCGACTGATGGTCAGTTGACAATTGTTTTAGACGAACATCAAACGGCATATTCAATCAGTCTTTTTAATACATTAGGCGAGTTAGTATATATGGAAGAGTGTTCGGATGTTCATGCAGCTACAAAAACTATTTCTTTGGGTCATCTATCCGAAGGCATGTATTTAATGAAGATATCATCTGCGTCAGTGGTGAGAAATCAGCGGATTGTGATACGAAAATAGAGTAGGTCGTATCTTTCGGCACAGATGAAAATCCCTGATTACGATTAGGGTAAAAAATGAGAGGCTGTCTAAATCAAGACAGCCTCTCTTAATTAACCAAAACAAATAATTATAAATAGTATAAAAGAACGTTACTTAATTAATTTCAGACTATAGTTACCAGAAGTGGTTTGCAGATGAAGAATGATAATCTTATCTGTTGAATCTATTATTAATTGATGTGAACTATTGCCTTGAGGCAGGTCAACCACTTCTTGCCTTATTAATCGTCCGCTTAAATCAAATAGACTGCATTGAAGCTGTTGATGAGTTACTGATGAAATTTCTAACCGAATGGTTCCTGATGTTGGATCAATATGATAATATCTGATAGTCAAGTCTTCATCTGAGCCTTTAATTGGTTTCAATACTGAGGTTTGATAGTCGTAATGTAATTGATTTACTTCTGCGCTGTATGTGAAATCTGTACCATCGTGTGCTGTTACATACCAAAAGCATGAATCGTTGTTCATCCATTTAGTCATTTGAATAGTATTCAGTGTATCTGTAAGGGGGCCGATCACTGTATCCTGCTCAGGTGTATGTATAGTAACATAATATGATATTGGATTACCCTGGTCCGGATCAAAAGATTGTTGCCATGCAAAATCAATTTCAGATGTTTGATACACGGAATCAGAGTTTGGATAGGCTAATCTGAATCGGGTAGGGGGTATGTTCCCTTCTTGTTCTATTGTAAGAAACTGATTTATAGCTATATCATATAGTTTTTGTACTGCACCACTTGGCCAGCTGATGATGATGCTATCAACTTTCGCAGCTTGTCCTAATCCAAAATGCATGGCATGTGCATCTTGTCCTGTTGCCCCACGTCCACCGTTTATTTCACGAATCTGCATAGTGCCATTGCTGAATAAGGTTGCTCTTGCACCAATAGCGCTTCTATTATCAAACACTCCTTTTAATGTCAGGTTAAGGTATGCGTTTTCATTATCCAGATCATTACGGAGTAACACAACGCTAAAAGAATGGCCACTGATCAACACATCTAAATCTCCATCCTTATCAAAATCACCCCAACTGACACCAAACCCATCGGTAGGACCTGATATATTAGCCTCAGGTGCTATATTTGTAAATGTACCGTCGCCATTATTGATAAAGAGTTTATTGGTAGCGGTATGGTTAGTAGTGAACAAGTCTATCCATCCATCATTGTTTATATCCTGCCAAACGCAGGTACGTGCATCACCAGCATCTGAGACACCGGCTGATAAGGTTATATCTTCAAAACTACCATTGCCTTTGTTATAATATAAACTGTTTCGATTTGATCCAATATTAGCTACATACAATTCTAAAAATCCGTCATTATCCATATCACCCCATGCAGCAGCTACGGTGTTCCGGAAATCGGAAAGCCCTGCCTTATAGGTGACATCCTGTATAGCTTGTCCGGCAATATTTTTATATAATCTACTAGTTTTTGATGTGTTTTTGATACCAACATAAATATCCTGTACCCCATCGTTATCGAAGTCGGCTACGGCAGCCGTGCCTCCTGCATTGAACTCCCCTATATGAGTTGCTTCTTCAAACTGACAGTTTCCTTTGTTGATAAATAGCTTTGTTCGATCAGCCATATCACTTGTTATAAAATCTATCAAACCATCACCATTAAAGTCAATCCAAATGGCTCTATGCGAGTTGCTGATACCTGTGGGGCTGAACACTTCTTCAAAACCTTGTCCGTTTAGGTTTTTATAGACTTTTGGGGGTTCGTTCATGTAAAAAGAACTGATGAGCAGGTCGTCGAACCCGTCATTATCACAGTCTCCTACTGCTACAGCTCTGGGAAATATATCGTTCAAGCCGGAGCTAACGATAATATTGGTGAAAGTACCATCGCCATTATTTTCATAGAAAAAGGTTTCATTTTCAGTCCCGCCAAAAAAATCAAGCCAACCGTCATTGTTATGGTCAAACCAAACAACTAAATCGCCCATAGCTGGTACTATTTGTATCCCAGATTGAGACGAAATATCAGTAAAAGATTGACCGGTTACTATAACATGAAGATATAAAAATAGTAAAATAAATAAGTTTTTTTTCATTTGCTTAAAAATTATGTAATAATTTGCTTGTGAGTTGATTCTAAAAATATGAATCAATGGAATCACTTTTTCACATATACTTATTTAATCGTATTTTATGTATATGATATGATTAAAAAGTGTGTATCCGTTTTATGTTAATAAACTATTAAGCATAAGATTAAATTCAATAAATGAAGTGGTATTTAAATTGTTAAATACCACTTCATTCTAGATGATCAGTATGCTGTATAATGAGCGTACATTGGATGTGTTGACTGAATCAATTGAATTATTTAATGATTAGTTTTTCTGTCTTACGATGCTCATTAGTATTTACTTCAACCATATAGACACCAGCTGGAACATTAGAAATATCTAATTCTAATTGAAGCCTTCCCGACATAAATTCTTGATTGACTAATGTTTTGACTAATTGACCATTCAGATTATACAACTTAGCTTCGACCTTGTTATGGGAGGGTAAATTTATATCAAGATATGCTATTGAAGAAGCAGGATTGGGTGCAATTTGAGTTTGCAGATTAGTATTAGAGTTTATTTCTGTGGTGCCTACTTCAGAATCAATTTCAAGAATCGTAAGAGCTAGTTCATTAGCAACAAACAAGTTTGATTTATTTGAGCTTTTATCTATGAGCATGCTGTTTATTCTTGTTCCGCAGGTGTAATACCATCCCTTGCTAATAGGTTCGGCTGGGTTAGAGATGTCGAACATCTGAATTCGACTATCTTCTGTTCCCACGTAGGCAATATTATCCTGCATCACAACCGATATGGCAGGACTTACTGTTGCGGTTTGTGTAAGTGGAACAACCATATTCTGACTCACATCAAGAATGGCTAAACCACCTCCATAAGCAGCAACACAAGCAATTCCGTTATCTACATATACGTCCCAGCATTGGCCGGCTGGAGCATAATAGTTGACCATAAATGGATTGTTAGGATTTGAAATATTGTAAAGTTGCAGTCCGTAGTTCCCTCCGGCTACATACACATAATCCGGATTATTTGCATAGACTCCGAACCCGTGTTGCCCATAAAGAACAGCTTGGCTGATTAAATTTATTGCTCCATCATTTTCTTTGAAGATATACAGGAAATTTTTGTCAACCATGTAGCCTACATTATTATATGTACACATGCTGTTGTTTTGGATAAGTGTAAATTGATCAGAAGCATTGAAAATGTCTGTCATAAATGGTGTGGTTGGGTCTTCTATATTGACTAACGAGAAAGCAAGTTTATAGATTGGAAAAGCGAAATATCCAGAAGCAACAGCCAGCCAATTATCTGAAAGTGTTGCTACAGACACTATGTCATGACCAGCTTCCATAGTACCTTCAAGATATGGTTCGTCCAGATGTGTTATATTCAATACGCGTAGAAGTCCTGAACCAGCATCTGTATTACCATTACTTTGTCCGACAAATGCATATTTCTGATTGTTTTTAGTGGCCACAGAAACTGATCTGGTATATCCAGGAAGTGATTTAAGACTAGTTAATAGTACTGGAGCGTTATTGTCGGAAATATCAATACAATGAATTCCATATCCGTTATATCCTTCTTGACTTCCATCAAATGCCAGTAAAATATTATCTTTTAGAGTGCCAAGAATATTATGGCCATAAAACCAGTTTCCATCATGCCTGAATACAGCCACTGGATTCGTAGGATCGCTAATATCTACTATGGTAAAGTAACCGTTATTCTGATGATTCAATATCATGACATCGCCATCAACTAATATCTCATAAATAGTATGAGAAGAAGGTAATCCATTATATTTTATTGTTGGATTTGACGGATCAGAGATATCAAATATATGTAATCTGAGAGTAGTAGCGACATATAGATAATTGTCCTGTATCTGCATATTACCCCAACAGCTTCCACCACCAGTATATTGACGGGAGCTTACTGTGAACATCATTTGAGGATTAGAAACATCTATAACATGAAGAAAAGACTGATTTGTATAATAGATGTAATTATCCTTTTTCAGAAATCCTGCGAAAGTTACTGTTGACGAAGGAATTTCTAAGTATCCAAGGTACTCATATGCTTGAATGTCTTTGATAGAATATGCATATACTCCATTTTCAGCAGCTAAGAATAATGTTTCATCATCTACTATAATCCTGTATGGCTTGTACCCTACAAAATCAATATGTTCAATAACCGGATTGTAAGAGTCTGTGATATCAACCACTCCAAAACCCAGATCATTGCATATATACGCGTAATCACCGGAAATATCAAAATGTAATGTTTTGCCGGGAAAAGGTAATGTAGATAATTTAATTGGGCTTGCCGGATTACTGAAGTTGTAAATATGGAATCCGTAATAATCAGTGAAATAGAGTATGTCATCAATTATTATTGTGGTAGTTGGTGGCGAGGCTACAACCATACCATTTTCTAAATTCGTAGATAAGGGCTTCAATAAATCATCATTATTACCCCATGTTTGAGCATTTGAACTATGTATAATAGAACCCAAAAGGAACAGGCTCAGTGAAATGAATAAAAATCTTTTCATAATAAATTTAATTTTAATTATTGATTAATAAGAATTGTGTTATTAATTTGATCATTAGATTCGGTTATCATATGTATTACATATGCTCCACTTTGAAATGCCGACACATCTATCATATGATTATGCTCACCATTTGTAGTGTACTCATATAAGGATTGTCCGAGATTATTAAATATCTGTATCTTTTTGATGCTTTCAATTCCAGTACAGTAGATAGTTTCTTTAACAGGGTTAGGATAAACTTTTACATGTAACACTTGTATTTCATTGAGTGATACAATGATGCTTAAAGTAGCCTGTACTACTACTACTGGTTGATCCGGATCATTGGATGAGATGAGTATTTGAGCTGTGAACATATTGTCCATGCCCTGTATTCCTTCAGCTATAAAGGTGACATCTATGGGTAAAGAGAAGCCAGCTTCAATATCGCCTGTTTGTTGTGACAGCTGAAGCCAGTTTCCACCTCCAGTGGGTTCGTCATAGGCAATAGTCGCATCAAACGATAGTGTGCTGCCACCTTCATTGGTGATCGTTAGCTGTTCAGTGATTGATTCGCCTAACAGAAGATCCTGAATCATTTCTGTTGGGTCAACAGTAATTTTTGGCCAATCTATACTTTGTAAACTGATGTTGTCCACTTCCCAATTCGAGATCATGCTTGAATTACTACCGGTAGCTTCAAAACGTAAACGGGTTTCCTGTGCTACATATTCGCTGACATCAAACTGATAAGTATCCCAGGCAGTACTGCCGGTATTGGGTACTTCATTAATTTGTTGCCAATCTTGTCCATCCCAAATATGTACTTTTATCCATTCAGTTCCTTCTGATTGAAAATCAGAGAGTTTTAGATCATAGGATACTATTAGTCGTTGTGTGTTGGGAGGTATTTGTATGCGTGGACTGATGAGCGAATAACTATAGTCATTTGCTATGGGTGAAAAGTTGAATCGTGCTGTTGGAGCAGGATTGCCGCTGTTAGCCTGAATACGCCAGTTCGTTTGTTCCTGGTCAAATACCCATTGTTGTGTATCAAATGAACCTGACGACCAATCTTCCATAAAAGGAATGGTAGCAATAAACTCATCGTATCCCTGGCCGGTCAGCTGTGAGCTGAAATCCTGAAATTCTGTAGAGATCAGTAATTCAGCATGCGCAGTGCCTTCAAATTGTGGTGCAAACTGAACCGTAAGCTCCCTGCTCTGACCAACCTCTAACAAAAATGGATATTGCTGGGAATCAGTTAGAATGAACGCATCAGCCTGGTCTCCTGCTATTGCTGAACTATTAATAAGCAGATCAAGTGCTCCTGTATTAGTATAAGTGAATGTTTTTGGTTCGGAAACAGTTCCAGTCATTATCTCCCCAAAGTCAGCGGATTCAGGAGTGATCGCAAAAGCATATAATAGTGTTCCATCAAGAACTATATTATCAATATTCCAGTTGTTTATCATTTCAGTATCTTCACCAGAAGCTTCAAATCTGATTTGTGTGTACGAGCTTTGTAGTGTGCTTAGATCATATGTTAAAGTGGTCCACTCTATATCTTCAGTGTTAGAATAACTGTCTAATTCAATCCAGTCGTTATTTTCTAAAACATATATCATAAAGTTTTCCGTGCCAGAATTCATGTATCCCACTAAGCTGAAATCCAATGACAAACTAAGGTCAGCGACACCTTCAATATTTATGACCGGACTTATTAATGAACTGCTGTAATTATAATTTCTGGGTTGATACATAAATGCAGCATAATATGTTTCAGGTTCATAACCTCTGAATACCCAGTTTGACAGAGGGTTGTCGAATGTCCAATCCTGATGTGTGAAAGTTCCACTTTCCCATCTTTCAATGAATGGTATGCTATAAGCTGTCTGGCTTATTCCGGTACCGGTAATAGCAGCCATGAAATTGCCATTGGTAGTATTGATATTGAGCTGGGCTATCTTTTCTCCTGCTTGATCAGGGCTGAATACTATATTCAGATTTATGCTTTCGTTAACGTTTACAGTAAGAGGCAAGACCGGCATATTTACGATCGAAAAGTTAGCCGCGTTAACACCTGCAATATTTATTGAATTAACGGTACCAGCAGCTGCTCCATTATTAGTCAGGGTGAAGGTAGCTGGATTGGAAGTTTCACCTGTATTGATTTCTCCAAAATCATAATAACCTGGTACTAGTTCAAAGGAAGCTATACCTTGACCCTCACCTTCAAGTTTGATGTTATCAACGTTCCAGTTGTTAATTCTATCAGAATCTTCGCCGAAAGCTTCAAATCTAATTTGTGTATGTGTCCCCTGTAGTGAACTTATATCATAGGTAAGTGTTTCCCACTCAATGTCTTCCGTGCTTGAGAAACTATCTAGTTCAATCCAGTTGTCGTTATCCGAGATGAAAATTTTAAAATGTTCAGTTCCTGTAAACATATATCCTGAGAAATAGAAATCAACAGATAGCACCAGATTACTAAAGCCATTAATATTAATCATTGGACTGATTAATGAACTGCTGTAATCATAACTTCTGGGTTGATACATAAACTGTGCATAAGGTGCATTAGCTCCTGAACCAGATATTCTCCAGTTATACAAAAAATTATCGAATGTCCAATCCTGATGGTCAAAAGTTCCCTCATCCCAGGTTTCTATGAATGGTAAGTTGTAAACTGTCTGGCTTATTCCTATACCTGTGATAGCAGACATGAAGTTGCCATTGGTAGTGTTGATATTGAGCTGAGCGGTATTTTCACCGGCCTGATCAGGGCTGAACACTACATTCAGATTTATGCTTTCATTGGCGTTCACTGTCAAAGGCAGGGCCGGCATATTTACAATTGAAAAGCTTGCAGCATTCGTTCCTGAAATATTTATTGTATTTACGGTACCGGCAGCTGTTCCATTATTAGTCAGGGTGAAGGTAGCGGGATTGGAAGTCTCACCTGTGTTGATCTCTCCAAAATCATAATCACCTGGTACTAGTTCAAAAGAAGCTACACCTTGACCCCCGCCTTCAAGTTTGATGTTATCAATGTTCCAGTCATTAACTCTATCGGTATCTTCTCCTGAAATCTCAAATCGTATTTGAGTTGTTGAACCTTGTAGGATATTAATGTCGTAGCTAAGTGTTGTCCATTCAATATTTCCCGTATTTGAAATACTCTCTAATTCTATCCAGTTGTCATCATTCAGGATAAGTATTTTGAATGTTTCTGTTCCGCTGTTCATATAAGATGAAAGCATAAAATCAACAGATAGATGAAGATTATCAACACCTTCGATATCAATAAGCGGACTTAATAATGCGCTAGTGTAATTTAAATTTTTGGGTTGATACATGAACTGCGCACGATATTCATTCGCCTGGGATCCATAAATTCTCCAATTAGCTAAATAGTTGTCGAATGTCCATTCCTGATATTCAAAGGTTCCCTCGTCCCAGGTTTCTATGAATGGTAAGCTGTAAACTGTCTGGCTTATTCCGATACCTGTGATAGTAGCATTGAAATTGCCGTTGCTTGTGTTTAGGTTTAGCTGAGCTGTGTTTTCACCGGCCTGATCAGGGCTGAACACTACATTCAGATTTATGCTTTCATTGGCGTTTACTGTCAAAGGTAAGACCGGCATATTTACGATCGAAAAGTTTGCAGCATTAGCACCTATAATATTTATTGCATTTACGGTACCGGCAGCTGTTCCATTATTAGTCAGGGTGAAAGTAGCCGGGTTAGAGGCTTCACCTGTATTGATCTCTCCAAAGTCATACTCGGTTGGCAGCAGTTCGAAGGCAGCAACTCCCTGACTTTGCTCATCAAGCATAATGTTGTCAATATTCCAGTTATTATATCTATCCGTGTCTTCACCGGATGCTTCAAATTTTATTTGAGTATGTGTACCTTGAAGAGTACTAAGATCATAAGTTAATGTCATCCATTCAATATCTACTGTATTCGAGTAGCTGTCTAATTCAATCCAGGTATCATTATCTAAGATAAAAATTTTAAAATGTTCAGTACCTGTGTACATATATCCCGAGAAATAGAAATCAAATGATAGTTCCAGATTTTCAACACCTTCAATATTAATCATCGGACTGATCAATGAGCTGTTGTAGTTATAGTTTCTGGGTTGATACATGAACTGTGCATAAGGTGCATTAGCTCCTGAACCAGATATTCTCCAGTTACCTAAATAGTTGTCGAATGTCCAGTCCTGATGGTCAAAATTACCTTCGTCCCAGGTTTCTATGAATGGTAAGCTGTACACTGTCTGGCTTATTCCGGTTCCTGTGATAGTAGCCATGAACTCACCATTGGTAGTGCTAATATTGAGCTGAGCTGTGTTTTCACCAGCCTGATCAGGGCTAAATATTAGATTTAGGTTAAGGCCTTCGCTGGCGTTCACTGTCAAAGGCAAGACCGGCATATTTATGATAGAAAAGTTTGCAGCATTAGCACCTGTAATATTTATTGCATTTACTGTACCGGCAGCTGTTCCATTGTTAGTCAGGGTGAAGGTAGCCGGGTTAGAGGCTTCACCTGTATTGATCTCTCCAAAGTTATACTCGGTTGGCAGCAGTTCGAAGGAGGCAACTCCCTGACTTTGCTCATCAAGCACAATGTTGTCAATATTCCAGTTATTATATCTATCCGTGTCTTCACCGGATGCTTCAAATTTTATTTGAGTATGTGTACCTTGAAGAGTACTAAGATCATAAGTTAATGTCATCCATTCAATATCTACTGTATTCGAGTAGCTGTCTAATTCAATCCAGGTATCATTATCTAAGATAAAAATTTTAAAATGTTCAGTACCTGTGTACATATATCCCGAGAAATAGAAATCAAATGATAGTTCCAGATTTTCAACACCTTCAATATTAATCATCGGACTGATCAATGAGCTGTTGTAGTTATAGTTTCTGGGTTGATACATGAACTGTGCATAAGGTGCATTAGCTCCTGAACCAGATATTCTCCAGTTAGCTAAATAGTTGTCGAATGTCCAGTCCTGATGGTCAAATGATCCTTCACTCCAGTTTTCTATGAATGGTAAGCTGTACACTGTCTGGCTTATTCCGGTTCCTGTGATAGTAGCCATGAACTCGCCATTGGCAGTGCTAATATTGAGCTGAGCTGTGTTTTCACCAGTCTGATCAGGGCTAAATATTAGATTTAGGTTGAGGCTTTCATTGGCGTTTACTGTCAAAGGCAAGACCGGTATATTTATGATCGAAAAGTTTGCAGCATTAGTACCTATAATATTTATTGCATTTACGGTACCAGCAGCTGTTCCATTATTAGTCAGGGTGAAAGTAGCCGGGTTAGAGGCTTCACCTGTGTTGATCTCTCCAAAGTCATACTCGGTTGGCAGCAGTTCGAAGGCAGCAACTCCCTGACTTTGCTCATCAAGCATAATGTTGTCAATATTCCAGTTATTATATCTATCCGTGTCTTCACCTGATGCTTCAAATTTTATTTGAGTATGTGTACCTTGAAGAGTACCAAGATCATAAGTCAGCGTTATCCATTCAATATCTGCTGTATTCGAATAGCTGTCTAATTCAATCCAGGTATCATTATCCAAGATAAAAATCGTAAGATGCTCTGTTCCTGTATACATATATCCCGAGAAATAGAAATCAAATGATAGCTCCAGATTATCAACACCTTCAATATTAATCATCGGACTGATCAATGAGCTGTTGTAGTTATAGTTTCTGGGCTGATACATGAACTGTGCATAAGGTGCATTTGTACCTGAACCAGATACTCTCCAGTTAGCTAAATAGTTGTCGAATGTCCAGTCCTGATGGTCAAATGATCCTTCGCCCCAGGTTTCAATAAAAGGGAGCGTGTATGATCTACCGGATTCTGCAACGTCTGATACACCTATATGATATAAGTCAGGGTTGGCTTTTTCGGGGCTTGTCGAAGTATTGGCACTTACGGGCAAACTCACACACAGAGCCCAAAGCGTAAATAAGCACAATGTAAAAAGTAAATTATTTTTCATGTCTAAAGGTTTTGGTTATAGTTATGATACATTTATCTGCATATAAAATTTTGATTTTAATTAAAGGTATTGACGATAGTTTATAATCAGAATACCATAGTTCATAAAACAGCTTAATTTACGAGACAGTACAAAAGTACAGTCAGTGAATTGATTAACCTTTCAGTAGAATCTGGTAATATCTATCCGTAAAACGTGGTATTTTGCTGTTTTAAGGGCTTTGACCCTATGTTTCTTGCTTTGTAAAGGCGTAATTTTGTTTTGATGTTTAAATAAATCATTATATGTTCAATTTATTCTAAGGTAATGTTGCTCAAGAAAAGTAAAAGGCGATGTACATGGTGTATCCGGAAAACTTTATTGCTGTTGTTTTCTTTTGTAGTTATTCCTGTATGTGCCGATTTCCTCTTGTTTCCCGGAAGCCAGAAAAAGGAAAGCCAGTCATTTTTTGTTGATGGAGTACCGATTGACAGTCTTTTCTCCAAGCTGCAAACTTTGGTGTATCACGAACCTGATCTGGCGCGCGATAAGACCTTGAAAGCTATTGCACAAGCTATAGAGTTTAATCAGTTAGACTGGGAAGTCCGCTTATTGAACTTAGTAGGAGCTTCCTATGCGATACAGTCGGATTATGGTCTGGCCCTGGAATATTATCATAAGGCTTTAAATAAGGCAACAGCTTTAAACAGTTATTCCCGACTTGCTGACACCTATAATAATCTTGGAGGTATTCAATATTATGCCCGAAACTATCCTGAAGCATTGGCTAATTATCTTGAGGCTTTGAACTATTATGAGAAAGGTGTCATATACGATAAGATCGCTGCTGTTCATTGTAACATAGGGTTGTTATATGCGTCGTTAAAGAACATTGAAAAGTCGCAGATGCATTTTACCGAAGCCCTCTCCAGATTTAATAAACTCCATATCATTCCGGGTCAGACACTTGTATTATTAGGATTGAGCCGTAACTATATTTACACCGAAAATTATGACTCCGCCTTTTTCATGGTTGATCAAGTGCTTGATCTCTCGGAGCCTATACAAGAGTTGTATAGTTTGTCAACGGCTTTGAAAACGAAAGGGGATATCTATTTTGCTCTGGCAGAGTATGATATGGCTTTACAGTATTATTCAAAGAGTGAGGGGGAAGCACAGCATATACAAAATAAAAGTATCTTAGGTGAGGTGCAAATTGGTTTTGCCAAAACATATATTGAGATGGGCATGCTTGATAAAGCTATGCAGCATTCTGAACAAGCCTTGGAGTTGGCTCAGTTAGTCAATGATAAGCAGATGATAGTGAACAGCCACATGATTTTGAGCAGCATCATGGAGAAAAAGCATGATTTTGTGTCTGCCTTGGAACATTATAAAATAGCTACCGAACTGAGCGATAATGTCATGGACGAATCCAAGCTGCATGTGATCTATAATATGGAGATACAGCATTTAAGCAAAGACAAAGAGATACAACGTTTAGAGATTGAGCGTCAGAATTATCTGATCAACCAGCGTAATACGATGTTGTACATCATTATTTTGGTTTCCTTATTTATCATAGTACTCATTGCTGCTGCTTATTATTTCTATGCCAACAGGGTTCGTATCGAGCAGCAGAAAAAGATCAACGAAGCCAATTTAAGAGCTACTAAAGAACGTTCGAAGGTAGCTTTTGAGGCTGAGATAGAGGAACGCAAGCAATTAGGTCTTGAGTTACATGATAGGGTAGGCCCTTTGCTTTCGTTGGCTAAGTTGAATATCACTGCCTTGAATGGCCAGGAAAACCAATTGAGCGATACCAATCAGAAAATAGTTAGTAATACATTAGAAACTGTCAATGAGATACTTAAGGAGATCAAGCAAATCTCACAAAATATGGCTCCTGTAGTATTGATTGAAAAAGGTTTTGAAGCAGCTATAAAAAATTTAGTCAACCGTTTGAACGAGACCGACAATTATCATGTGAATCTGGATATGTATGAGGTTGATGGTAAGATAGAGCCATATGTTGAGCATGTGTTGTATCGCTCCATACTTGAAAGTGTGAACAATATCCTCCATCATGCCAAAGGCAGTGAAATCAATATACAAGTCATTGGCAGCAAAGAAGATATCACAGTGATGATTGAAGATAACGGGCAAGGGTTCGATCCATCTGCCTTAGCACAAAACAAAGGGTTAGGAATGAAAAGCACCCGTTCAAGAATAGAAAGTCTGAAAGGAAATATGTTTATTGACAGTACGATAGGGAAAGGAACCATAGTTACATTTATCATACCCTTACAAACCAAAGAAAGTAATTGATCTCATGAACGATTTATCAGTTTATTTAATAGATGACCATAAGATGTTTGTCGAAGGCTTGTGCTCCTTATTATCTGAGGTGCATGGCATTGAGGTTTCCGGCTTTTCATTAAATCCGGTAGAGTTTCTTGAACAAATAGAACAACATCAGGCTACAGTATATCTGATAGATATCAATATGCCGCAAATGTCGGGAGTAGAAGTAACAGCTCAACTAAAAAAAAGATATCCCGAGGCTAAGATATTAGCGCTCACTATGTATGATGAATATGAGTATGTTGAGAAGATGATAGTAGCCGGTGCTTCCGGTTATATCTTAAAGTCGGCCAGCATACAAGAGCTGACCCATGCGATTCAGATGGTAGCACAAGGCTTGAAGTATTTAGGCTCTGAAATACAAAATGTATTGTTTAACAGGGTTGAGAAACGAAACACAGGATTGGACGGCTCCGGTATGCAGCAAGATACACGGCCTGAGGTAACACTAACTAAACGTGAGATAGAAATATTGGTTCTGATAGCTAAAGAGCTTACTACACCTCAGATAGCCGAACGTCTTTTTATCAGTGAACGAACGGTTGAAACTCACCGGAAGAATATCTTCAGTAAAACCAAAGCCAAAAGCATTATCGGGCTGAGTAAGTTCGCCGAAAAATATGGCTATATGCCCTGATTAATACCTAACACCAAGTTAGGGGATACTCTCCTTATTTATTTTGAGCTGCTTCTTGTTCTAAAAGATCTTGCAAGCTAGTAGATTGAAAGATATCAATTATAGATTTATTCAAATGTCGCCAAAAATCCTGTGTACTACATGCCGGCTCTCTTGGGCATTTCACAAGGCAGTCGAGGCACTCAATGACACTGATACCGGGTTCAAATGCATTGTTAATGTCGTAGGCAGTGATTTGATCGGCATTTCGGGTAAGCACATATCCTTTTCTGTGACCTAAGCGGCGGATAAGCCCAGCCACTTTAAGAGCATGCATGATATGGTCTAAATACTTGTTGGAGATATTTTGGTTGAATGCCACATCCTTTTGAAATATACCCTGATCAGGAGAATATTTGGCGATTTCAACCATAGCCCTCATACCGTATCTTGTCTTAGTATTAATTTTCAAGCTAGCTTATTTAGTGGACGATAGATGCATAAATTGGAATATCAAAGTTAACCATTATATCGTCCATGACTTTAATAATACCGAAAAATTTTTCGGGAGGAGTGATCTCAAAGTCGGTTAACTTTAGTTTTTTCGACCCGTTGAGCACTAATAAATCTGTTGTATTAGGAGCTACACTGCATGTCATATGATAGCTTCGTGAGACACCAGCAATAATGATCTCAACCGGAAAACTGATTTTTTTTGTGTCTTCTAACGCTTTTTGAAGATCAGTGTGCATAATCCCTATTCTGATAAACGGAAACTTATCAGCCTGGATCAACTCCATAAAATCACGGTAGATACCTAAGTTTTTCGTGTGGAAGTTTTTAGCCGGTATGATGATCCAATATTTTTTTTGATGCGACATAAGGCTGTCGAGAAACATAGTGGTGTTATTCAGTACAACAGGAGCTATCTCGTTAGTTAATTCAAAGGTGTTTACATTGGATGCTCCATGGATAACTAATCGTCCGAAGGTATGATATCCACCGGCTTTTGTTTCCGGTTCCTGTGGCATCGCAAATGATGACACAAGAAGCCATATCCAAACTAAACTAATTATTTTTAAAGCTTGAGCATTCATCATATTAAGTTTTATCAAAGAGAGGGCGCTTTTTGACGCAGATACTAACTACTAGCGCTTCTCTCTATTGAGTGATATTTCTTCTTACCGCATCATATCAAAACGAAATAGCAGCTTCAACCATCACACCGTTGAACTTACCTTCATCGAATACACCTGTCCAGCCCTTTCCAGAGTACTTTTGTTGCACATATTCGACTTTGGTCACAATATTTTTAGTCATAAACCATCCACCACCAATATTTATCCTGTCAATATGACGTTCTTCTGCGTTTTCAGTCTGTTTACCTGATACATTGTTATACCGTCCTCCGAAATAAAACTGATCTTCTTTTCCAAAGCGGTACAGCAATTCTATTCCTATCTGGCTGTATGAGCCTTTCAGGTCGTCGCTGCCTCCTGAGCTTCCCGAAGCTATCTCATACACTCCAAACAGTTCAGCTCCTTTGTATTGAATGAATGGGTTGAACTGAATTGCAGTGAGCTTTCTGAAGTCGGGGTTGAATCGGCCGGAAAAGTCATTAGCTGAGCCACCGGCTGGTTGAAGTACATTGAAATAGCGTGCGCCGGCACGATCGCCACCATAGAGGTTTTTCTTCGAATCGCCCTGATTGCTGTAAAATGAGCCGGTAAGCCTGAGCCTCAGCTCATCCTGGATCTGACGGTCGAACCCTAATTTTCCGTACAGCGATATCTTATCGTCCACCCCATCGGTCTTCACTACCGTCTGATTCATATGTCCGTTGGTAAGCCCTATCATGGCGATAAAGCCGTTTTGACGGAAATACAACTCTCCAAAAGCTTCGGTAGCTAATGCGTCCATGATATAGTTTCCGACAAAAGGATTATTGAGGGCATGGGCATTATCAGTCCTGCGAAAATGAGCATCACCATAGTTGATCTCGTCAAGTCCTACCCTGATAGTGATCACTTTCATCAACTCTTCGAGAAAGCCCGGGTGTATGAAATCTAACTTATCAATAGTTAAATGGCCGCCTTTTACCCATGCCTCGTTGTGATGACGTGAAGACAGATAAGTGCGCATATGTAGCTTTATACCGTCGGCTAAGAATACATCCAGGTTAAGGTTGGCAGAAGGTAAGTTGAAGTTCTTACCTAAATCCACAAGCGGATCAACACTAACGGTCGAATGATCAAGTGCCTGAAACTGGAGTGCAAAATCACCTCCGACATTTACTTTTAATCGCTCAAACGTAAAGCTGTTTTTTGGAGCTTCAAACTGCTGAGCAAATGCTGATGAAGTAATCAATATAGAACAAAGAAATACAACGATCTTTTTCATAGAAAATATTTTAATATATTGAATATCTGGTTTATAAGTTTATAATATTAAATGGAAAGCACTAGGGTGAATGACACAGTTACCTCGTCACCGGCTTTAATAGCACCCATCATCGCACTAGGAGGACTGATACCGAAATCAGTCATTTTTAATTGTTTTGATCCAACTACCTGAACTTTATTATCCGAAAGCAGTTTGCCTGTCACCTCTATGGTTTCAGTCTTTGTTCTTCCGGCTAAGAATAAATCACCTACAAGATGACCGCTGAATGTCTGATCTTTTAAACTTAATCCCTTACTACTCGATATGGTAAATTTTACTTCTGGGAATTTGTCTGTTTTCAATGCTTGATGCGTCTTCTTATCCATCAAACTATTGTCGCTTGAAATGCTGTTCGACTTACCTTTGAAAGTAACGGCATCAATCTGTAGATGATCTTGATCAGCCGTAGCTGTCATGTCGCAATTAAAATCGTTTACAACAAGCTTCCAGTCATGCAACGATGAAGTTCCTGTAACAACCATTGAACTTCCTTCATTCTGTACTTTAAATGATCGCTGCCCGACAAAAGCAGTGGTTGCAGTAAAGAGGAGCAAAATGACCCCTATACTCAAAATAAACTGAAGTTTAATTTTATAATATTTCATAAAAACTTGAAATTAAATAACTTAAAAACTATACATACTATTAATCCTATCGAATTGATAGGATAAAAATACTGCTTTTTTTTCTTGGTAAAGAAAATCATGCAATTTAAAATCAGTCTAAATAATAAGAGAAAAACTATGCCATTGAATTAGCTTAAAGAAGATAATATAAGCTACAGATACTCAATTAGTAAAGGCTTGGTTGGAAGGATACGCAGTGAAAAACCTGCTGCTTTAATTTTTGTTTTTTTCAAGGTTGCGGATGATAAAATTGGCTTGGCATATAAAATAAAAAAAGCCGGCTTGAATAGAGCCGGCTTTTCATCTACTTAACCAAAACAATTATTCACTGATAATTATATTTTTATGCACTCGTTCACCTTGCTCGTTGATGAACTGCATCACATAAGCTCCTTTATGGAAGCCTGTAAGATCTATGGTCAGACTCAGCTCGCCATTCAGATTGGTTTCATGTACTACCTGACCCATCATATTGATCATTCGCATCTGACGTACACCATCAACTAATTTGACATGCAGCAAGCTATTAGCCGGCACAGGATACACACTGATCTGATCCATGCTGCTTTCGTCTATACCAACAAGCACATTCAATGTTACCGGAACTGTCTTCACCGGATTGACGGGGTCGTTGCTTTCAATCACTATATTGGCATTATAGATACCTACCGGCAGATCACCCGCATCGGCAGTAACGGTAACTGATTGGGTTGCTCCGGCAGCTACAGAGCCTGTAGTGGGGCTAAAGCTCAACCAGTTGAAGTCGCTTCCGCTGTTAATCAACGCACGGATGTTCCAGCTATAATCCAATCCAAAGCCGGCTAAATGATCCCATGAGCTTCCGTCCATAGAGATCCAGTCGCCCTGCGGATGAGCCGGACCTGCATCACAACCGGCAGGCCACT
>Ga0265293_10000815_pt1 | contig 71686 bp, 65 predicted proteins | sample Munlanlewell138R_FD_192505 | JGI IMG/M metagenome (GOLD analysis project Ga0265293, IMG submission 192505) | Leachate microbial communities from a municipal landfill in Southern Ontario, Canada - Leachate well 138R | ecosystem: Engineered > Solid waste > Landfill > Unclassified | place: Canada... | reverse complement strand
GGCGCGGTCGAGGTTCATGGCAGGTCTCCTGGAATGGATGGATGCAACCGTCCCGCGCCGGCCGCGATGACACGGCGGAGCACGAGTTGCGGTAATATTAGCTCCATCTTATATTAGTGTCAACTAATCAAGAAGGAATCGATATGGCTACCACTGCCAACGACCTCGTCGCCGATGCCCACAGCCGCATCCGGCGCATCGGCCCACAACAACTCCACGCCGCGCAAGACGAGCTGATCGTCATCGACGTGCGCGAACCGGGCGAATTCGCCGAAGGTCATCTGCCCGGCGCGATCAACCTTCCGCGCGGCGTGCTGGAGTTCAAGATCGACGCGCACCCGGCGCTGGCCTGTGAAACCAGCCCGGCACTGGCCGACCGTGAGCGCCGCATCGCGCTGTACTGCCTGACCGGCGGGCGCTCGGCGCTGGCCACCGACAGCCTGCAGCGCATGGGCTTCGGCCAACTGGTGTCGCTGGAGGGCGGCTTCACCGCCTGGAAGGACGCGGGCCTGCCCGTCACCAGCGGATGAGCAGCATGGCCCTGTCCGATACCTTCCAGATCGATCCGGCCGCGATGCGCCAGCACGCCGGTGCCGCCGCACAACTGCTGAAGGCGCTGGCCAACGAAAAGCGCCTGATGATCCTGTGCCTCCTGGCCGAGGGTGAACACTCGGTCGGCGAACTCAACGCGCTGCTCGACCTGAGCCAGTCGGCGCTGTCCCAGCACCTGGCCGTGCTGCGCGAGGAAGCGCTGGTGCAGACCCGGCGCGATGCGCAGACGATCTTCTATTCACTCAACCCCGGCCCGGCCTTCGAGGTCATCCAGACCCTGCACGGCATCTATTGCGGCCCGGGCCGCGCAGAGGAGCCATCGACATGAGTAGCGACCCCGGCATCGCCATGTGGGAGGCGCGCTTCGCCACGCCCGACTACGTCTACGGCACCGAGCCCAACGCCTTCCTCTCCGCCCAGTCGCATCGTCTGAAACCGGGCATGCGCGCGCTGGCGCTGGCCGATGGCGAAGGCCGCAACGGCGTCTGGCTGGCGCAGCAGGGTCTCGACGTGCTGTCGGTGGACGGCTCGTCGGCCGCGCAGGCCAAGGCCCGCGCGCTGGCCGCCGCACGCGGCGTGACGCTGGACACCGAACTGGCCGATCTGGCGCACTGGGATTTCGGCCAGCAGCGCTTCGATCTGGTGGCCGCGATCTTCATCCAGTTCGCCGGCCCGGACCTGCGCCAGCGCCTGTTCGCCGCGATGCGCGACAGCCTCAAACCCGGCGGTCTGCTGATTCTGCAGGGCTATCGCCCGGAACAGCTCGACTACGGCACCGGCGGGCCGAAGCAGGTCGAGCAGCTATACACCGCCGCCATGCTGAGCGAGGCCTTCGCCGGCATGGAAATCCTGCATCTGCAAGAACACGATTCGGTCATCCACGAGGGACGCGGCCACGGCGGCATGTCGGCGCTGGTCGATCTGGTCGCGCGCCAGCACGACTGAGCACGGTCGCCCGGCGTCCGAGGCGCACTTGCCGGTATCGATGGCGGGCGATACAGTGCGCGCCGTCATCGGGGAGTAGCCGCCTTCCGCCACGGAAGGAGCCGACGTCAACACACTTGGCGCACATCGCCATGGCGTCGGCGGCAACCGCCTGGCAAGACCTTTGACTCCACGTCCAGACCTGGTCGGCGCTGGATCGTGGGGTCATCGGTACACGCGCCGGCCGGGAACCCCTTCAATGGATGCCTTCATCGCTTCGTTCGCCATGGTCGCCGTCGCCGAGATGGGCGACAAGACGCAGCTTCTGTCCTTCGTGCTCGCCGCGCGCTTTCGCGGCCACGCGCCGGCGATCATCGCCGGCATCCTCGTCGCCACCCTGGCCAACCACGCGCTGGCGGCGGCGCTGGGCGGCCTTGCCGCCAGCTTCGCCCATCCCGACCTGCTGCGCTGGGCGCTGGGCCTGGCCTTCCTCGCCTTCGCGCTGTGGGCGCTGATCCCGGACAAACTGGACGAGGACGCCAGCCGCCGCACCACCCATCACGGTGCCTTCCTGACCACGCTGGCGCTGTTCTTCCTCGCCGAAATGGGCGACAAGACGCAACTGGCCACCGTGGCCCTGGGTGCCAAGTACGCCAGCCTGACGATGGTCACCCTCGGCACCACGCTGGGCATGATGGCCGCCAACGTCCCGGCGGTGCTGATCGGCGAGAAACTCGGCAGCCGGTTTCCGCTGGCGAAAATGCGTTTCCTCGCCGCCGCCCTGTTCGCCCTGTTCGGTGCCCTTATCCTGTTCGATGTGGATATCGGGTTGGGGCTGGGCGGCTGAGCCTCGTGCTCAGCCTTCGCGCACCGGGATCGGCACGTTGCACAGTTCGATTTTGCCGACCGGGGAGACGAACCATTCCTCGTGGCGGTGGCGTCGGGCTTCGATCAGTCGGGCGAAGGCGGGGGTGTCGGTGCGGAACACTTCGATGCGGCTGCGCTCGGCTTGCGCGACGTCGGCGGCGAGGCGGATGCGCTGGATGACCGGCATGTCCTCGCGATGTTGGTGGAAGCCCATCACGCCTCCGCCGCGCGGCAGCGAGGAAAGGTGTTCGATACCCTTGAGCACGCGGCCGACCGAGGTGATGTTGCGGTCCAGATGGCGCGGTGCGTGGCCGATGACGACGTACAGTTGCGTGCCGTTGCTGCTGTCGGCGGCGTTGTCGCGGCCGGCCCCGACCAGGCCGTAGCAATGCGCCATCCAGGTCTGGCCGTCGGCCGGGTTGCGGGCGGCGGGGAAGCCGTCGACCCAGCCGGCCTGTGGGGCGTAGAGGTCGCCGCCGTCGAGCGCGGTGAAGGGCAGTTCCGGAGCGATGCGGGAGAACTCGGCGGGCAGTCTTTCCCGTGCGTCGCCGAGCGGCCGCCGCTGGTCGGCATCGTCGGCGTCGGGGTCGCCCCATTGCACGACGTAGTTGTCCTGCACGCGCAGGATAGCGAGGCCGTCCCAGTAGCCGGCGCGCGCCAGCGTTCGCAGGTTGGCGACGTGTTCGGGGGCGAACTGCGGTGCCAGTTCGATCACCACGCGGCCGCCGGCAATTTCCAGGTACAGGGTGTTTTCCGGGTCGGGCCGACGCCAGTCGCCATCGCTGGCGGCGGCCAGCACGTCGGCCAGGGTGGCGGGTTTGTCCGCCGCTGCGCCGACCGGCTGATCGGCGGCGGCCGGGGCGGCGAGGGCGAGCAGCAGGGCGGCGGCGAGCGGGCGGAAAAGGGCGCTGCAGGTCATGGCGGGCCTCGTGTCTGGCGGTGCCTTCAGCCGGCACCGAGCTTGTCGCGGAAGATGAAGAACACCGCGCCCAGTATGCACAGTCCGGCCCACAGGTAATCCAGTTTCAGCGGTTCGCGCATGTACAGCCAGGCAAACGGGACGAACACGCACAGGGTGATCACTTCCTGCAGGATCTTCAGTTGCCCCAGCGACAGCACGCCATAGCCGATGCGGTTGGCCGGCACCTGCAACAGGTATTCGAACAGCGCCACGCCCCAGCTTGCCAGGGCGGCGATGATCCACGGCTTGCCGTTGAGCTCCTTCAGGTGCGCATACCAGGCGAAGGTCATGAACACGTTGCTGAGCAGCAGCAGGAGAATGGTCAGGCCGATCTCGCGCATGGACTTCGACGGGAGGGGGAAAGGCGCGCAGCGTAGAGGGTTTTCCGCCGTCCGTGTGGGCCGGCCCGTGATGTGGTTCAGGCCGTGGTCGAGGCCAGCGCTTCGCCGTGGTCGGCATCCGCCTGCGCGCCCTGACGCAGGCTGCCGAGATCGCAGTCGCGGATGGCGCGGCGCACTTCCAGCAGGCTGGAGGGGTGCATGCTGAATTCGGTCAGTCCCAGCGACAGCAGCAGGGCCGTGTGGGCCGGATCGCCGGCCATTTCGCCGCACACCGATACCGGCTTGCCGGCGCGATGGCAGTGCTCGAAGACCTCGGCCAGCACGCGGGCCACGGCCGGATGCTGCGGCGAGCACAGCGCGCCGACGGCGTCGTTGCCACGGTCGGCGGCGAGCAGGTACTGGATCAGGTCATTGGTGCCGACCGAACAGAAGTCGACATGCGGCAGCAGCAGTTCGATCGACAGTGCCGCGGCCGGTACCTCGATCATCGCGCCCAGCGGGACCTGGGCGGCGATGGCTTGGCCTTGCGCGCGCAGTTCGGTGGCGCAGTCGTCGAGCAGGGCACGCACGGCGACCATTTCTCCGGCGGTGGTGACCATCGGCGTCAGCACCCGCACCTGGCCGTAGCCGGAGGCGCGCAGGATGGCGCGAAGCTGGGTGCGGAACAGTTCCGGGCGGGACAGCGCCAGGCGCACGCCGCGCAGGCCGAGCGCGGGGTTGGGTTCGTGGGCGAGGACGATGCCGCCGCTGTCGGCCTTGTCGGCACCGAGATCGAGCGTGCGCAGGGTGACCGGCCGGCCGTCCATGCCCAGCACCAGGTCGCGGTAGGCGAGGAACTGCTCGTCCTCGCCCGGCGGTTCGCGCCGGTTGAGGAACAGGAACTCGGTGCGGTAAAGGCCGATGCCGGCGGCACCCAGCGCATGCGCCTGGGCCACGTCCTCGCGCGTTTCCGCATTGGCGTAAAGCAGGATGTCGACGCCGTCGCGGGTCCGCGTCGGCGCGCGCCGCAGCCGAGCCAGGGCGCGCCGCTCGCGGTTGCTGGCGGCGTGCTCGCTGCGGAACTGGCGCAGATCCTCGGCGGAGGGCTCGACCAGCACGCGGCCGCTGCCGCCATCGACGATCAGGGCGTCGTCGTCGTTGATCAGCGACAGCGCCTCGGGCACCGCCGTCACCATCGGCATGTGCAGGCTGCGGGCGAGGATGGCGGTGTGCGACAGGGTGCTGCCCTGGGCGCTGACGATGGCGACCACGCCGCGTTCGCTGAGCTGGATCAGCTCCGCCGGGGCCACGCTGTCGGCCACCAGCACTTCGCCGGCCAGGCCGATCACCTGGTTGTCCGGGTTGCGGTACAGCGCCGCGTAGACGCGGCCGATGACGTGCTCGATGTCCTCGCGGCGGGCGCGCAGGTAGGGATCGTCGATGCCGTCGAACACGGCGACCAGGCGGTCGCGTTGCAGGCGCAGCGCGTGGCCGGCACCGACCCTGCCGGTGCGGATCATCTCGTCCAGGCCCTGCGCCAGGTCGGGATCGCCGAGCAGCATGCTGTGCAGGTCGATGAACTCGCCGACCTCGTTCGCCAGTGCGCCGCGAACCTGCTCGCGCAGGTCGCTGAGCTCCTGCCGCGCCGCGATCAGCGCCTCGCGCATGCGGGCGCGCTCGGCTTCCACTTCGTCGGCGGCGATCAGGCTTTCGTCGATGTCCAGCCGATGCGGCTGGCGCAGGCGGGCGCGACCCAGCGCCAGTCCCTTTGCCGCGCTCGTGCCGATCAGCTCGTGGCGCATCAGCCGCCCTCGTCGAAGCCGCTGGCGAACAGTTGCGCGGCGGCTTCCACCGCCTCGGCGGCGTCCGCGCCCTCGGCACGGATGTGTACCGTGCTGCCCTGGCCGGCGGCCAGCATCATCACCCCCATGATGCTCTTGCCGTTGACCTCGCGGCCCCGGCCGGTCAGCACGATGGTGGACTTGAACGCGCCCAGCACCTGCACCAGCTTCGCCGCCGCGCGGGCGTGCAGGCCGAGATGGTTCACCACCACGAGATTGCGCTCAACCATGATCGCCGACCACTCCCAGACGCGCGCCGGCCGCAGCGCTGTCGGCGATGCCGGCGAGGTCGCGGTCGGGATAGTTGAAGACCCGCATCAGCATCGGCAGCGACAGCCCGGCGACGCGCCGGGTCGGCGTGCCGAGTTGGCCGATGCGCTGGGCGAAATTGCTCGGCGTGGCACCGAAGAGATCGGTCAGCAGCAATACGCCCTCGCCGCCGTCGACCCGGCGCAGCGCGGCGCTGGCCTGCGGCAGCAAGGCGTCGAGGTCGGCGTCATAACCGACCTCGACGCATTCCGCCTGCAGCGGTGGCGGGCCGAACAGGCGCGTGGCGACGCCCAGCAGGCTCTCGCCCACGCCCGGATGTGTGACCAGAAGGATGCCGACGCTCATCGGCCAAGTGTAACCGCCCGGCGTCGTTGCCACGATGGCAGCGCGCGGGTGGCGCGGTGGATCGCCCGGGGCGTCCCGCCGTGCCGCCCGCTCATCGCTTCAGAGCGATTCCTCGAACCGGCGCACCTGGTCGGCGGCCTTGTCGCGGGCGATGCCGTAGCGCTCCTGCACCTTGCCGATCAGGTAGTCGCGGTGGCCCTCGGCGGCGGCGAGGTCGTCGTCGGTGAGGTCGCCCCACTGCGAGCGGATGCGGCCCTTCAACTGCTTCCATTTGCCCTGGATGATGTCCTGGTTCATGGCTGTCTCCAAAAGTCGGAATGGTCGGTGGATGGCTTCAGGCGGCGAGGCGCTGCTTCATCTGCCGCATCTCGTCGTGGCAGGCGCGTACCTGCGGCATCTGCGCCAGCACGGTGTCGCGCATCACGCGGTCGTCCAGCGTCTCCAGCGCCTCGGTGAAGTGCGCCAGCAGGCGATCCTCGGCTTCTTCCAACTGGCCGACGTAGACCGCCTCCTCGTGGCTGCTCAGGCTGGCGCGGATGTCGGTGTAGGCCTTGTGCAGGCTGCCGGCGATGGTGCCGCGATCGGGAACCTCCTCGCCGGCCAGGGTGATGCGGTTGCCCAGCGCGCCGATCAGGTTGCGCTTGGCCTGCGCCATGCGGCCGAACAGGTTTTGCAGCGTGGGGTTCTTCACTTCCTGGCGGGCGTCGTCATAAAAACGGGCGCTGTCGTTGGCGATCTGCACCAGTTCCTGGAGAACCTTGACGTTGTTGTCGCTCATGGCGGGTTTTCCTCGTGAGTGGATGGGAAGGGACGGCGGGCCGTCGCCGGTCCTTGCTGCACTCTCCGTGCCAGTTGCGAAATCTTTTCCGATTCATGCAGTTGCCGGGGTGGCGCGGAAGCCGGACCGGGCGTCATGCAGGTTTGCCGGGGGCATGGTCAAGCACTTTGCACGATGTGATCGGCAATTCGCCGCGCGAGCGGCCGGCGCTGGTCGGCGAAAGCACGCCAAGTGATTGATTGAATTGCCGCTACGGGCGTGGCACGCGAACTGCAAGAAGGACATCGACACCGGACGACGGGTCCGGTGCGGCAACTTCAAGGAGCTTCCGATGCTTTATTACGCCATCACTTTCTTCGTCATCGCCCTGATTGCCGCAGTGCTCGGTTTCGGCGGCATCGCCGGCGCGGCGACCGGCATCGCCAAGGTGCTGTTCTTCGTCTTCCTGGTGCTGTTCGTGGTGTCGCTGCTGTTCGGCCGCCGGCCACGGGCCTGATCGGCTCAGGCGTCTTTCGACCCGGCGTCGCCGCGCGCCGGTGTCGGGCGTTCGAGCCGCAGCAGGGTTTCGGCGTGGCGGGTATGTGGAAACATGTCCATCACCCGGCCCTGCAACGGTCGGAACGAGGGCAGGGCGCGCAGATCGCGTGCCAGTGACTGCGCGTTGCAGCTCGAATAGATGAGCTGGCGCACGTCGCTGGCCTCGATCTGCGCGCACAGGTCGTCGCCGATGCCGCGCCGTGGCGGATTGACGATCAACAGTTCCGGTGCGCCGCGTGCCGGCAGGCGCAGGCTGGCGGCGTCGCGCGCTTCGAAGCGCAATCCGGCCACGCCGCGCGCCCGCGCCGCCTGCCGTGCCGCCTCGACCGCCGCTTCGGACAACTCCACCCCGAGCACTTCGCGCCGGCCATCGGCGCAGTGCAGGGCGAAGCCGCCGACGCCGCAGTACAGATCCCATACGCTGGCCGGATCGGCCTGCGCCACCCATTCGGCGGCCTGCCGATAGAGCGCGGCGGCGATCCGCGTATTGGTCTGGAAGAAACCCTGCGGGCGCAGATACAGATCGATGTCGTTGACCCGCATCAGCAGATGCGACTGCGTCGTGAGCAGGATTTCCTCCTCGCCTTCCAGCACCGCCGCAGGCAGCGGTTGCAGATTGGCCGAGACGACCTTCAGCGCCGGAAGGGCTTCGATCAGCGTCGGCAGGGCGCGGCGGATGCGCCCCAGCGCCGCCGGTGAGCGCAGCACCAGACGCAGCATCAGCTCGCCGGAATGCTCGGCCAGGGTCAGCAGGGCGAACTTCAGCTCGCCGCACCGGGCGCGGATGTCGTAGGGCGCGATGCCGGCACGGCGGATGAAGGACTTGATCGGCGCGAAGGCGGCCTGCAGCGCCGGCGGGTAGAGCAGGCAATCGGACAGATCGACCTCGCGGCCGTCGGCGTCGCTCAGGCCCAGCGTCGGTTGCCCGATGCTGCCGCCGACCGCCATCTTGGCCTTGTTGCGGAAGCCGCTCGGCGCGCTGGCAACCGGCGGCAGCCAATCGATGTCCGGCCAGTCGGCGAATTGGGCGCGGATGGCGGCGTCCTTGTCGGCCAGTTGCCGCGCGTAGGGCGTGAGCAGTTCGCTGCAGGATCGGCATTCGCCGGCCAGGAAGTAGCGACAGTGCAGGCTCATCGCGATGCGCTCCGCGCCAGCCAGTGCGCCGCGCCATCGCCGGCGACGACGCCGCTGGCGAAGCAGGCGGTCAGCAGGTAGCCGCCGGTCGGTGCTTCCCAGTCCAGCATCTCGCCGCAGCAGAACACGCCGGGACGGGCGCGCCACATCAGGTTTTTGTCCAGCGCTTCCAGTTCGACGCCGCCGGCGCTGCTGATCGCCTCCTCGATCGGCCGCGCCGCACGCAAGGTGAGCGGCAGCGCCTTCAGCAGCGCGGCGAGTTGCGCCGGGTCTTGCAGTGTCGATTGCGCCGCGCCGGATTCGCGGATCAGCGCGGCGCGCACGCCGGACAGATGCAGCCGGCGGCGCAGGTGTTCGCTCAGCGAGCGACCGTTGCGCGGTGCCTCCAGCGCGGCGCGCACGCGCTCGGGCGTGTGTCCGGGCAACAGGTCCAGCCACACCGTCAGCGGGCCGGCGCGGGCGATGGCCTCGCGGATCGGTGCCGACAGCGCGTACAGCAGGCCGCCTTCCAGGCCATGTTCGGTCACCATCAGCTCGCCTTGGCGACTGAAGGATTCGCCATCGCCGGCGTCGAGGCTCAGCCGCACCGGTTTGATCGGCGCGCCGGCATGGCGCTGGCGGAAATGTGCGCTCCAGTCGACCTCGAAACCGCAGTTGGCCGGACGCAGCGGTGCCACCGGCGCGCCGGCGGCGGCCAGCCAGTCGACCCATTCGCCATCGGCACCGAGCCGCGCCCAGCTTCCCCCGCCCAGCGCCAGCACCACGGCGTCGGCACGCAGCAGCGCTTCGCTGCCGTCGGCGGCGGCGATGCGCAGGCGGCCCTGTCCGTCCCAGCCCAGGCAGCGGCGATTGACGTGGATGCGTACGCCCTGTTCGCGCAGCCGGCGCACCCAGCCGCGCAGCAGCGGCGCGGCGCGCAGGTCGTGCGGAAATACCCGTCCGGAGCTGCCGACGAAGGTTTCCACGCCCAGTTCCCGCGCCCACTGGCGCAGCGCATCGGCGTCGAAACGGCGCAGCCAGCGGCCGACCTCGGCGCGCCGCGCACCGTAACGCCGGACGAAGGATTCCAGCGGCTCGCCGTGGGTCAGATTGAGTCCGCCCTTGCCGGCGATCAGCAACTTGCGCCCGACCGAGCCCTTGGCCTCGTACAGGTCGACCTCGACGCCGGCAGCGCGCAGGCGTTCGGCGGCCATCAGGCCGGCCGGCCCGCCGCCGATCACGGCCGCGTGGTTGGGTTGCGCATGGGTCATCGCCGAATGCTCGCACGAGCGGCGGCCGCCGCGCAGCGTCCCGGCGATGCACAAGGCCCGTGGCGCGGCTGTTGACCGCCGCCACGGGCCTGTGCCGGGCTTGACGAGGCGCTAGTACGAGCCGGCCGTTGCGACGGCTCCTGTGCTGTCGACGGCCGGTTCGTTGACCCGCGCCGCCATCGACGCCAAGAAGCGCCACACGAACAGCAAGGTCACCGGCAACAGGCCGGGATAGCCGACCCAGGCCAGCACATAGGGCAGGGTGGGATCCCCGGACCGACCGTGCTCCTGCGCGCCGGGAAAGTACTTGACCTGGGTCAGACAAACCGCGAATCGGGCCGGATCGTGGGGTTGCGGCGGGCAGGTGCGGCGTGCTGCGCCGGTCGGCGGGAGATCCGCGATGCGGTCACGTCCGGGCGGTTTTGGCGTCGAAAGCCGTGCTTCCGGCATGGATTCGATGGCCTTGGCTGCGTACAGTGGCAGGCGGAAATCCACCCGTGGCGCAGTCAAACAAGGAGACGAGGATGTTCCAGCGCTTGGTCAACGTGTTCAAGGGGATGATGTCGCTGTTCGTGAAGGGCGTCGAGAAGCGCAATCCGGAGGCGCTGCTGGAACTGGAACAGGAGAACCTGCGCAAGCAGATCGCCAGTTTCAACCAGGGTCTGGCCGCCCACGCCGGCCTTGCCGAGCGCCTGATCAGCCAGGTGCGCAAGCTGGAGACGGAGGAAAAGGAGCTGCGCGCGCGCACCACCGCCCACCTGCGCGCCGGCAACAAGTCCGCCGCCGCACAGAGCGCCCTGCGCCTGCAGCAGATCAGCCGTGACCTGGAGGAGAACCGGCGGCAGATGGAGCAGGCCGACGAGACCTACAACAACCTGCTGAAGGCGCGCGATGTCGCGGTCAACGCCGCGCGCAGCAAGATCGAAAGCCTGAAGGGCGCGATCAACGACATGCGGATGAAGAACGCCATGGCCGAGATGACCGAGATGGCCTCGGGCATGGTCGGCAGCCTCGGCGGCTCCGGCGACACGCTCAACCGCCTGCACGAGATGGTCGAGGAAGAGCGCAACAAGGCCGCCGGCCGCGCCCGCGTCGCCCGTGACTCGATGGACATGAGCGAAGTCAACCTGAAGGAAGCGGAGATGAACGCGCTGGCCGATCAGGCGCTGGCCGATTTCGCCGCCGCCGAGGGCATCAGCCTGGGCGAGCCGGAGGCCGCGCCGGCACCGGTGTCGCGCAGCATGGGCGGCGAGCGCGCCGCCGACAGCGAATCGGCCTGAGGCGATCTCGATGGCATTGGCCGAGGACGCTCCGGCGTGGCTGCGCGAACTGGCCCTGGGCTACGAGAGCGGCGCCCACGGCCAGTTCATCCTGCACGGCAACGTGGCCGATCGCTTTCCGCTCGACGGCCGGCTGGTCGGCCTGGCCCGCTACATCGATTCGCAGTTGCTGGGTACCTTCGACCTGCTGTTTTCCTACGATCCGGGCAACGGCCTGCAATTGCTGCGCGGCGGCGAGCGCTTCGCGCAGTGGCCGGCGGCCAAGGAGATCGGGCCGTGGCCACGCGATCCGCGCGCCGCGGTGGAACTGGTCGGCCGCTACCTGCGCTATCGCGCCAACCTGCGCGCGCTCGGCCGCGAGGGCAGCGAGCACATCGCCATCATCCTGCGTGGTGCCGACCAGTTGCTCCCCGGCGGTCGCGCCGGTGATTTCGAGATCGCCAGCCTGGCCAGCCTGATCCGCGACTGGGCCGGCGAGCCGCCCTTCGTCGACCTCGCCTTCGCCAGCTTCCTGATTGCCGACAACCTCAACGATCTGCATCCGCAGGTCGCCTTCAATCCGCGCGTGGCGCGCATCCGCGTGCCGCTGCCGGATGCCGCCGTGCTGGCCCGCGCGCTGGCGCAGTTGCGCATCGATCATTCGACCGCCTTCGACGCCGGCAGCGGCGACGAGGCCGCCGCGCAGGCGCTGTCCGGGGTCAGCGTCAGCGCCTTGCAGAGCCTGGTCCGGATCAATGCCCACGAGCGCCGTGTGCTGGCCCCGGCGGACTGGGTGCGGGCGAAGAAGCAGATGCTGGAGTCCGACGCTTCCGGACTGGTCGAATTCATCGAATCGAACCGGACGCTGGACCACTACCACGCCCAGGAAGCGCTGAAGCGCTGGCTGCGTCAGGACATCGCGCTGTGGCAGGCATCGGATCTGCGCGCGCTGCCGATGGGGTATCTGTTCTGCGGCCCGGTCGGCACCGGCAAGACCTTCCTCGCCGAATGCCTGTCCGGCGAGGCCGGCGTGCCGGTGGTGAAGCTGAAGAACTTCCGCGACCGCTGGGTCGGCTCCAGCGAGGGCAACCTGGAGAAGATTTTCCGCCTGATCCGCGCGCTCGGCCGCTGCATCGTGTTCATCGACGAAGCCGACCAGACACTCGGCAAGCGCGACGCCGGCAGCGGCGATTCCGGCCTGTCCGGGCGCATCTACTCGATGATCGCGCAGGAAATGAGCCAGTCCGACAACCGTGGCCGGGTGATGTGGATCCTCGCCTCCTCGCGGCCCGACCTGATCGAAGTGGACCTCAAGCGCCCCGGCCGCATCGACGTGAAGATCCCGCTGCTGCCGACCACCACGGTGGCGGAAAGCGCGGCCCTGCTCGATGCGCTGCTCGACCGCTTCGATGTCTCGCCCGGCGCGCCGGCGCTGGCCACCTTGCCGCTGCCGGTGTTGCTGACGCCGGGCGCGGCCGAGGCACTGGCGGTGAAGGTGTACCGACAATCGCGCACCAGCGGGCTGCCGCCGCTGGAGGCGCTGGCCGCCTGCCTGCAGGGCTACCAGCCGCCGGTGCCGGCCGACGTGCTGGAGTTCCAGATGCGCATCGCCATCCGCGAAGCCACCGACATCGAGTTCGTGCCGGCTTCGCTGCGCCACTTCGCGGCGCAGGGCTGAGGGCGCGCCGGTGAGCGAGCGCAAGCCGTCCTATCTGTGGGCCGCCTTCAATGCCCGGCCGCTGGGCATGCCGATCCCGCCCAATTACTTCTACCTCGCCGCGATGGGGCTGCTCGGCGTGTTCGCCAGCCCCGGCTTCCTGGTCCTCGGCTTGGCCGGCGAACTTGCCTACCTGTGGGGCATGAGCCAGAGCAAGCGCTTCCGCAAGACCGTCGACGCGCGCCAGGACGCCGGCGACCCGACCGAACAGCGCTACCGCGACCTGCTGCTGTCGCTGTCCGCCGCGCAGCGCGCCCGGCAGGAACAGATCGAGGCGCGTGCGCGGGAGATCATGAATCTGCTCGGCCGCTCACCGCTGATGAGCGCCCATGCCGACTCGCTGGACCAGCTTGTCTGGCTGCATCTGCGCCTGCTCGGCGCGCGCCAGGCGCTGGGCCGGGTGGTGGAGACCGCGCGCGAGGACAGCGCCCGGCTGGCCGAACAGGAAGCGCAACTCGACGCCCGCCTCGCTGATCCCGGCATCGGCGAGGAACTGCGCCGCTCGCTGGAGCAGCAGAAAGCCGTCATCGACGCCCGCCAGGCCGCGCACGAGCAGGCCGCGCGCCGTCAGGAACACGTCGATGCGGAATTGCAGCGCATCGAGCAGCAGGTCGCGCTGATCCGCGAGCAGGCCCTGCTGGCCACCGACGAGGAGCGCATCGGTGCCTCGTTGAATGCGCTTACCGCCTCGTTCAACGAGGCCAACCGCTGGCTCGACAGCCAGCGCGACCTGATCGGCGTGTTCGATGCCGTCGATGCCCATGGGCTGCCGCAGCGCGTGTTGCGTCGCGGCGGCGTGTCGTCCCGTTCCAGCGCAGGAGAATCCGCATGAGCACGTCCCCGCTCCCGACCCGCCGCCGCCAGCAGGGCAGCGCGGCCGGCAAGTTCATCACCTTCGTGCTGATCGTCGGCCTGTTGGCGCTCGGCGGCTGGCTGGTGTGGAAGGACATGGACGCCGGCCCGACCGGCGGCGAGGCACCGACGCAGACCGCGCGCGGCGAAGCGCCGGACGGTCCGGTGCCCGATCCGATCGAACCGCAGCTCGGCCAGCCGCAACTCGATGCCGCCGCCGCTTATGTGCCCAAGGACGGCGTGATCGATGTCGACATCAGCGAATACGCCGGTTACGCCGGCCTGATCGTCGCCAACGGCGGACTCGCGCCGAGCCCGGATTCCCTGTTCGCCCGGCAGTACGGCTTTCAGGTGCGGCTGACGCTGAGCGAGGAGGAGGGCTGGTCCAAACTCAACAACGGCCGCATCGCCGCCTCGGTGACCACGGCCGACGTACTGGCCGTGATCGGCCGCCAATTCGATATCTTGGTGCCGGCGCAGATCGGCTTCTCGCGCGGGGCCGACATGGTGGTGGTGGACGCCGGCATCGCCAACGTCAACCAGCTCAAGGGCAAGACACTGGCCGCCTCGCAGTTCAACGAGGCGGATTTCTTCATCCGTTACCTCGCCTCCGAGGCCGGCGTGCCGGTGAAGGTGCTGCGCGACCTCGACGGCCGCGCCGGGCCGAACGAACTGGGCCTGGTGTTCTACGAGGACGCCTTCGTCGCCTGCGATGCCTACCAGCACGAACTGGCCGCCGGCAAGCCGCGCCTCAACGGCTGCGTCGGCTGGTCGCCGCGCACCGACGAAGTGGTGGCGCAAAGCGGCGGTGCGGCCAAGATCCTCGTTTCCAACCGCAACCTGTTGATCGTTGCCGACATCCTGACCGTCAACAAGGGCTTCGCCCAGGCCCATCCGCAGATGCTGCGCGGCCTGGTACACGGCCTGATGGAAGGCAACCGGCTGGTCCGCGAAGACCCGGCCGGGCACGCGCCGATGATCGCCGCCGCGCTGGGTTGGGAAGTGGGCGAAACCGTGGACGAACTGGCCAAGGTGCATCTGTCCAACGTGCCGGAGAACCTGGCTTTCTTCGAGGGCACCATCGACGCCGCCGGCTCGTTTCAGGGCATCTACCAATCCGCCGTGCTGGCCTACGGCAACCTGATCCGCAACCCGGCCGATCCCTCGCGCTGGGTCGACACAGCACCGCTGAAAGAGCTGGCCGGCAAGGCACCCTTCGCCGCCCAGACCATCGCCATCGCACCGATCCGCACCGGCGGCGCGGTATCGCTGGAGGGCGACGCCCTGCTCAGCCGCGACATCCGCTTCTTCTTCCAGCCCAACTCGGCGCAACTGGACCAGGGCGCGAAGGAAAACGCCGAGTTCCTCGACATCATCAAGGGCTATCTCCAGGTCAGCCCCGGCTCCATCGTGCTGCTGCGCGGCCACGTCGACGATGCCCGCGTCGAGGAATTCCGCCAGCAGGGCGGCGACCAGTTGGTGCGGCAGATGGCGTTGAAGGCGATGGAACTCTCGCGCCAGCGCGCCCAGGCGGTGCGTGATGCCCTGATCGCCCGCCATCCGGGGATCAAGCCCGACCGTGTCGAACTGGTCGGTCGCGGCTGGGAAGAACCCGCCGGTGGCGACAGCGACCAGAATCGTCGTGTGGAGGTGCAGTGGTTTACCTTGGAGTGAGATTTACGCAGGGCAGGCAAGGATGTTCGTGTGGATGATTTCGCGCTCAAGACGTTGTGGAGCCGATGCGGTCCGCGCACCTTGGGGGCTGAATCCTTGTGCTTGTTGGCTTTACCTGCCTGACATGGCGTTGTCGTGTGGGGTTTCGTCCGCCTCGGCGGCGGCCGAGTGACTTTCTCTGCTTGCCCAGAGAAAGTGACCAAAGAGAGGGCACCCCGGCACCGCGCATCGCTTGCGGAGCAAGCGATGTTCCCTGCGTTGCTCGGCAACCGGCGGCCGGCGTGGACTCGGCCATCCATGGCCTCGAACATTCGCGCCTTTCCCCGCCGCTTGCCTGCGCTACTCGGCGCGGTGCAGGGGGGTTGAAGGTCAAGAGCCGGAGCAACAGCCAAAGCCGGCGGGCGATAGAAAGCCCCGAAAACGAAAAAGCCCGCATCGCGCGGGCTTTTTCTTGTCTGGACAGCGATGCCGGGATCAGTCGTCGCCGCTGAGCATCGAGAACAGGCTGAGCAGGTGGCTGAACAGTACGGTGATGTTGGCGAACAACGACACCACGATCAGCACCGGGTTGCTCTCGCCGCCGTTCACCATGCGGCTGGTGTCGAACAGGATCATGCCGCACATCAGCAGCACCGCGACCGAGGAGATGGTCAGCGACAGTGCCGGGATTTGCAGGAAGATGTTGGCGATGATGGCCAGCAGCACGACGATCAGGCCGACGAACAGGAAGCCGGCCATGAAGCTGAAGTCCTTCTTCGTGGTCACCGCGTAGGCCGACAGCGCGAAGAACAGGATGGCGGTGGTCGCCAGGGCGTTGAAGACGATGCCGGAGCCGCCGGGGATGCTCAGGTAGGCATTGATCATCGGGCTGAGCAGGAAGCCGACCAGGCCGGCCCAGACCAAGGTCAGGGCGATGCTGGCCTGGCTGTCGCGCTTGGCGTTGATCAGGAACGGGCCGCCGATGAAGACCGCCATGAAGGCGATCCACATGCCCATGCTCCAGGGCAGGCCGGCCGCCATGCCGATGCCGGCACCGGCCGCCGCCACCGCCATGACGATGCCGAGCAGGGTGTAGCTCTGCCGGATCACGCGGTTGCTCTGCAGGGTGATCGTCTGGGTCTGCGTGGGATTGAGTTCGGACATGCGGTTCTCCGCTTGTGGTGTGAGAATCGTGCGCAACGCAAGTCGCTGCGCGATCAGGGGCAAGTGTGAGGGCGATACCGGGTCGGATCAAGTTCGCCATCAAAGCTGAACGGGACGCTTGGCACCTATGGCAGTTGTGTGCCAATGCATGTAGCATGCGGGCGCTGAATTTGTCGGGGTCACAGTCAATCGTGGCCTGCTGGTTGATCCAACGATCCGCTGCATCGTCGCTGCTCGCTTGCTCCCTGCCATCTCAGACTCGGCCCGGAAAGTCTCCGGTGCCGTGATTTTTATTGTCTAGTCATCAGGAGTTAGTGTCATGTCGGATCGTCAGACCGGTACCGTCAAGTGGTTCAACGACGCCAAGGGCTTCGGCTTCATCACCCCGGCCGAGGGCGAGGACCTGTTCGTCCACTTCCGTTCCATCCAGGGCAATGGCTTCAAGACCCTGCAGGAAGGCCAGAAGGTCAGCTTCGTGGTCACCCGCGGTCAGAAGGGCCTGCAAGCCGACCAGGTGCAGCCGCTGTAATCGCGGCGACCACTGCGGTCAGAAAACACGCCGGGCGGAGCAATCCGCCCGGCGTTTTTTTTGTGCGAGAAGTTTTTCGCGAGGCGGCGATGGCGGAATTCACCATCAATGATGGCGATGCCGCCGGCGAGCGCTATTTCCACCGCACCGACTGCCCGCGCCGCCCCGGTGCCGGCGTGCAGTGGCTGCGCTTCGCCCTGCGCGCGGACGGCTTTTTCCGCCATTCCCCGGCCTCGCATTTCGCCATCGCCTTGCGCGCCCGGCTGGGTTTTGACGCCGCCGGCCGACCATGCAGCATTTCCGGCCGTGGCATCACTCTGGGCGACACCTCGCAGGCGGTCGCCCCGGCGGACAACCTCCACGCCCGCGTTGGCGGCTTCGGCGGCGCGCGCGGTGCGCAGGTGGAGAGCTTCTGGCCGGGCGGCAATTTCCTCTATCGCCAGGCGCGTCTGCTCGATGCCGGCTTTGTCGACGGCCTCACCTACCGCGTGGAACTGACGGTCGACGATCAGCGCGAAGTCGGCTTCTGCCTCGACGCCGAAACGGCGGGCGGGCGATGGCGGCGCATCGGCGCGGCACGAGTCCGTGATCGCGCCGCGCATCCGGTCGAGCCGGCCGACGGGCTGTTGATCGCCCTGGGTCGTGGCGGCGGTGAAACCGGGCCGTGGTCGGTGCGTTTTTCCGACATCCAGTGGGGTTGGCGCTGAGCCGCGCTCAGCGAAGCGGACGCCGCGCGCCGTGGTAGCGCTGCCGCCAGTGCTCGGCGTCCAGCGAGTCCAGCCGCACCACACCGCCGCGCGAGGGCGCATGGACGAAGCGGCCCTGGCCGACATAGATGCCGATGTGGTCGGCCCCGCCACGGCCGCCGAACAGCACCAGATCGCCGCTGCGCAGTCGCTCTCGTTTCACCTCCGGGGCCTTGATCCGCGCCAGTTCGCCGGTGGTGCGCGGCAGCGCGACACCGGCAGCCTCGCGGAACACGTAGCCGACCAGCCCGCTGCAATCGAAACCGCCGGCCGGCGTGTTGCCGCCATAGCGATAGGGCGTGCCGACCAGGCCGATGGCGTGGATCGCCACCGCATTGGCCTGCGCCAAAGTTTGCGGATCGGCGGTCTGGCGCGTGCCGCCGCAGCCGGCCAACAGCAGCGCGAGAAGCCATAGCGGGATCGAGAGGAGTCGCTGCTGTCCGGTCATGCCGTGAGGATAGCCGGCGCGCGGATCACGGATCGACCAGGGCGGATGAACGGCGGGCGTTCGCGCTGCCTCTGTCGCCGCTCAATCCTCCTCCTCGTGCGGCTTCCAGGCTTCGATCAACTGCTTCTGCGTGGCCGGGGGCACCGGGTCGTAGTGGCTGAACTCGATGCCGTAGCGGCCACGGCCGCCGGTCAGCGCCTTCAATTCGTTGGAGTAGTCGCCCACTTCCGCCAGCGGCACCTGGGCGCGGATCACCAGTTCACCGCCGCGCTGCGAATCGGTGCCGTTGATGCGCGCGCGGCGCGAGGCCAGGGTGCCGGTGACATCGCCCATGTGCTGCTCGGGCACGGTCACGTCGAGGTTGACGATCGGTTCGAGCAGGATCGGCCGCGCCTTGGCGACGGCTTCCAGAAACGCCTTGCGGCCCGCCGCGACGAAGGCCACTTCCTTGGAATCGACCGGGTGGTACTTGCCGTCGTGGACGATCACGCGCACGTCCTGCAACGGATAGCCCGCCACCGCGCCGCCTTCCAGCACCATCCGCACGCCCTTTTCGATGGCCGGCAGGAACTGGTTGGGGATCGCCCCACCCTTCACCTCGTCGACGAACTCGAAACCGCCGCCGCGCGGCAACGGCTCGATGCGCAGGAACACCTCGCCGAACTGCCCAGCACCGCCGGTCTGCTTCTTGTGCCGATGATGGCCATCGGCCCGGGCGCTGACGGTTTCCCGATAGGCGATGCGCGGCGGCCGCGAAGTCACCTCGACCTGGTAGCGCTCCTTCATCCGCTCCAGCATCAGCTTCAAATGCAACTCGCCGAGGCCGCGCATGACGGTTTCGTTGACTTCCTTGTTGTGCTCGATGCGAAAGCACGGGTCTTCCTCGTGCAGCTTGTGCAGGGCGGTGGCGAGCTTTTGTTCCTGCCCTTTGTGCAGCGGCTCGACGGCCAGCCCGAACATCGGCTGCGGAAAGTCCAGCGGCTTGAGGCGGATGTGGTCCTCGTCGTGGCTGTCGTGCAGCACGGCGTCGAAATGGATGTCCTCCACCTTCGCCACCGCCGCGATGTCGCCGGCGATGGCGTCCTCGATCTCGACGTGCTCCTTGCCGCGCAGCTTGAACAGATGGCCGACCTTGAACGGCTTCTTGCCGTCGTCGATGAACAACTGCGTATCGCGGCGCACCGTGCCCTGGTAGATGCGGAACACGCCGAGCTTGCCGACGAAGGGATCGTTGACGATCTTGAACACGTCGGCAATGACGTGGGCGGCGGCGTCGGGGCGCGGCTCCAGCAGCGTCGCCGCCGCGCCGACGCCCTTGACGAACTGCGGCGGATTGGCCTCCGCCGGGCTCGGCATCAGGCGCTCGAACAGGTCCAGCAGCGCCTTCACCCCGGCCCCGCTGCGCGCTGAGACGAAGCAGATCGGGATCAGATGCCCCTCGCGCAGGCATTGCTCGAAGGCGTCGTGCAACTGCTGGCCGGACAACCCTTCCTCGCCCTCGTCCAGATACTTGCCCATCACCTCCTCGTTGATCTCCACCACTTGGTCGATGATCCGCTGGTGCGCCTGCGCCACGCTGGAGAAATCGGCCTCGCCATCCGGGTTGAAGAAGCAATCCACCACCCGCGCGCCGCCGTCGGCAGGCAGGTTGATCGGCAGGCATTCGTTGCCGAAGGTCTCGCGCAACTGCTCGACCAGCGCCCCGGCGTCCACGCCCTCGTGGTCGATCTTGTTGACGATCAGCAGCCGGCACAGCCGCCGCCCCTTGGCGTAGTGCATCAGCCGCAGCGTGCCGTGCTCGATGCCGGTGGCGGCGCTGACCACCACCGCGCAGGTTTCCACCGCCGCCAGCGCCGACAGCGTCGGCCCGCGAAAATCCGGATAGCCCGGCGTGTCGATCAGATTGACGTGGACCGGCGGCCCGCCGTCCGGCCGGTGATCGATGGAGGCGATGGCCGCATTGATCGAATGTCGGCGCGCCTTTTCCAGCGGATCGAAGTCCGACACCGTGTTGCCACGCTCCACGCTGCCCGGCGACCCGATGGCCCCGCCGGCGTGCAGCAGCGCCTCGAACAGGGTCGTCTTGCCGGCCCCCTGGTGGCCCGCGAGGGCGACGTTGCGGATGTCATCGGTGCGATAGGCAGGCATGGCGCGACCCCTTGCGAGCGCGGCGCCGCGAAGTCGGCCCCGCCGAAGCGACAAGCCTTTCAGGCCATCGCCAAGCGGTCAAGAAAAACCATGGATGCAGTGCAGCATTGAAGGTGGCCGCCGGCAGATCACCCCGGCCCGCGCGCTTGCATGCGCGCGGGTGTCGCTACGCCTTACTGCGGCCGTGGCGTGCTTGGGCTGCTGGGCGGGAGGATCGGGTATTCCACTTTCGGCTGCGTGCCGGTCAAGGTGCGCAGGAAGGCGGCGATCAAGCCGGCTTCTTCGTCATTGATCGCCTGCCCCAACTGGCTCACGCCCATGATCGCCACCGCCTGCTCCAGATCCCACACCTCGCCGCTGTGGAAATACGGCGCGGTCAGTTCGACGTTGCGCAGCGGGGCGGCGCGGAAAACGTACTCGTCCGTCGCCGTGTTGGTGACCGTGAAGCGGCCCTTGTCGCCCGGCGGCAGCACCTCCGCGCCCGGCTTCTGCACCACGCCGAAGGGGAAATACGCCTGGCCGCCCAGGTTCACCCCGGAATGGCAGGCGATGCAGCCCTTGCTGATGAACAGCGACAGCCCGCGCTGCTCGCCGGCGTCCAGCGCGCCGTCATCGCCGGCCAGGAAGCGGTCGAAGCGCGAATCCGGCGTTACCAGCGTCACCTCGAACGCCTCGATGGCCTGCGCCATGTTGTCGAAGGTCACCGGCTGCGCCTGCCCCGGGAATGCCTTGCCGAAGGCTTCCACGTAGGCCGGCATGCTGCGCAGGGTGATTTCCACCTGTTCCGGCGTGTTGTTCATCTCCACGCTGGCCTGCACCGGGCCCTTGGCCTGTTCCTTCAGGTCTGCCGCGCGGCCGTCCCAGAACTGCGCCGCGTTGAACACCGCATTGAACACCGTCGGAGAATTGCGCGGCCCCTTCTGCCAGCCGTGGCCGATCGACACCGGCACGTTGTCTGCGCCGCCCGTGCCCAGATTGTGGCAAGTGTTGCAACTGATGATGTGGCTGCGCGACAGGCGCGGATCGAAGAACAGCCAGCGCCCCAACTCGATCTGTTCCGCCGTCACCTTCTCGTTGCGGACCTCGTCCACCTGCGCCGGCACCGGCTTGAACATCGCATTGGCCTGCACCCGCAGGACCTTGATGTCCGGCGCATCGGCCTGCGCGACAACCCAGGGGCTGCCCAGCAACAGGCAGGCGACGGCGAGCGACTTCATCTTCATGGCGGCGGCTCCGGATCGTGGCGGGATCGCAGGACGCCGGCACGGCGTCCACCGGCATCACAGCGCATTACCATCGCAAGCACGTTGACCCCAGTCAAATTGCAGATTTTCCGCCCGACGCACAGGTTGGCGGTGAGCGAAGCGAACCCCAACACAACCGCACCCGGAACTTGCGGTGTTGGGGTTCGCAGGCTCACCCCAACCTGCGGCTCTCATCCTGACCTTGCCCGGCCTGCGCGTTCTTCCGTGTCCCCCGGCCACGCCGGTCCCGGCTTAACGACCGTTCATCGGCGTATGCTGGAAGGGCCTACGTCTCGCGTCTACCTTTATCGCGTCCCAGGAGGTTCGCCCATGCGCCTTACCCGGCATCCCGCGCACACGCAGTCCGGTTTCACCTTCTACGAGCTGATGATCACCATCGTCATCATCTCCATCGGAGCCGTGCTGGCGCTGCCCAGCTTCAGCGACGCCATCGAACGCAACCGCATCGCCGCGCAGACCAACGAGCTGATGGCCGCGTTCAACTTTGCCCGCACCGAAGCCATCCGCAGCAACGCCCAGGTCGTCGTCTGCGGCGTCAATGCAGCCAATAATGGCTGCGAAGCCAGCAACTGGAATCGCGGCTGGCTGATCTATCGCCCGGTCAGCGCCACCGACAGCGCCGTGGCAACCGTTCTGCGCGTCTACGAACTCAGTTCCAAGGACAAGCTGAGCGGCCCAGCCCGGATCCACTTTGGCCCGCGCGGCCAACTGGTCACTCCGACTGCGGCAACCACGCTGGACCTGCAACCGCAAACCTGCGCCACCAGCAAGGAGTTCCGCCGCAGGTTCAGCGTGACCGTCACCGGTGCCGCCACCCACACCAAAGGTAATTGCACGTGAGGCCCTCCGTCATGCGCAGACTTCAAGCGTTTCCCTCGCCCCGCGCCCCGCAGCGCGGCTTCTCGATGATCGAGGTCATGGTCGCCGTGCTGGTGCTGTCCATCGGCCTGCTTGGCATGGCCGCCTTGCAGGCCGCCACCTTGCGCAACAACCAGAGCGCCAACTACCGCACCCAGGCCAGCAACCTGGCCTACGAGTTGATCGACACCGCGCGCAGCTACCAGACGCGCGATACCCGCAACGTCCGCTCGCTGGTCCAGCCGCTGGGCAGTTGGAGCGCCACCTGCGCCGCCAATTCCACGCCCGTGAGCTGCACCGGCAACGCGCTGACCTGTGATCGCCAGCGCTGGGCCAACCGCGTCTGTCGCGGCCTGCCCAACGGGCGCGGCCGGGCCACGTTCGATGCCAGCGACAACGAGTTGATCGTCGAACTGTGCTGGTCCGACGACCGCACCGAAACCCACACCAACAGCGCCAATTGCAACAACGCCGGCGAAGGCCTGGGCGGCGCGCCCTTCGTCGTGACCACCACGCTGTGAGGCCCGTCATGCACGTCATTCCCGCACGCCACCCACGCCGCAATGCCCGTCAGCGCGGCGTCTCCCTGGTGGAACTGATGGTCGCCCTGGCCATCGGCCTGTTCCTCGTCCTCGGCCTGGTGCAGATTTTCTCCGCCACGCGCCTCGCCTTTGCCGCCAACGAAGGGCTTGCCCGCGTGCAGGAGAACGGTCGCTTTGCGCTTTCGTTCATGCGAGACGATCTGCGCATGGCCGGGCACATGGGCTGCCTCAACGAGTTGGGTTATCGAGGGCGTCTGCACAATCATCTGGTGTCTCCCACGCCCACGGCTGGGCAATGGCCGTATCGCTTCGATTTCCCGGTCCAGGTCTACGAGTTCACCGGCACCGGGCCGGGCGCAACCGCCACGCTGGGCACGACGCGCAGCACGCCGGCCGCCACTAGTTGGACTCCCAACCTGCCTACCGGCTTCACCCCTGCGTTGGTCGGCACCGCGCTCAACCTCAGTGATGTCGTCGTCGTGCGCTACCTGAGCGCGGATTTTGCCCGCATCAATTCGGTCGATTACACCGCCGGCGCAGAAAAAATCACCGTCAACGCGCTGGATACCGCCTTCCTCACCCCCGGCGGCATCTACGGCGTGACCGATTGCAAGAACCTCAGCGTGTTCCAGGTCAATACGGGCGGCTCGGTCAAGAATGCTGAAGGCGTCAATGTCCGCCCCTGGACGGCGGCGGAAAACGCCTATGGCCAGTTCAACGCGCTGCACCGCTACCACTTCGTCGCCTACTTCGTCGCCAACAATGACGCCACCGGCGAGCCGGGCCTGTTCCGTCGCGTGCTCACCGCCGCCGGCGCATTGGGCGCGGCGGAAGAAGTGGTGCCCGGCGTCGAATCCCTGCAAGTAGTGCTGGGCGTCAACGCCCAGCTTCGCGGCCGCCTCGAGGGCGACCTGCCTACCAATTATGTCACCGGTGCCAACGTCAATGCCGGCAACGGCATCACCTGGGCCACCGGCTCCACGGTCGAGCAGCGCTGGGCCAGCGTGGTCAATTTCCGTGTCGGCATGTTGATCCGTGGTCAGCAAGGCGCAGGCATGCAAACGCCCACCGTCAGTGTCGCCGACACCCTGATCGCCCCGCCCGCCGATGGTCGTTTGCGCCAGACCTACGAAACGCAGATCGCCATCCGCAACCGGATTCGCGGCTGATGACTCCTCGTCCCGCCCAGAATGCCTTCGCCGTTGCTGCACATAGTTGATCCCCCAAAGGATATGCACATGACCTTCTCTTTCTCATCCGCACACATACCCGCCAAACAACGCGGCGCGGCCCTGTTCGTGTCGCTGATGATGCTGATCCTGCTCAGCCTGCTGGCGGTATCCGCCTCCCAGGTCACCGGCTTGCAGGAGCGCATGGCCGGCATCTACCGTGCCGACCTTGTCGCCTTCGAGAACGCGGAAACCCGCCTGCGCAATCGGGAAAACACACTCCTGGGCGAGAGCAGCGCCGCCTGCCATCACAACGACGCCGATCCAACCCTGAGCTGGCGCGACAACGCCACCAGCACCGCTGCCACTACCACCATCTACAACATGGGCGTGGGCAACCGGGCGCGCGGGTTCGCCTGGCGCGGTACCTCGCAGGCCGGTGTCGCCCGCACGCTGGGCGATGTCCAGTGCGCCTATTTCAGCATCAGTGCCATCGACCACGATGCGGCCGCCGTGGCCAACCGCACGTCCACGGCCATCGTCCAATCCGTCTACGTTCCTTGAGTCTGGTGAAAGGGAGAATGCCCATGAAACCGTCCCGAATCTTCAAGACCGTCGCCTTTGCCGGCGTCGTGCTACTGTCCGGCCTGTCCGGCCAATCACTGGCCGCCGCCATCGAGCTCGCCGATCGACCGCTCTACCTCCAGCAGTCCAAGGTGCCGCCGGCATTCATCATGGCGGTGGATGATTCGGGTTCGATGAAATTCCAGACTCTGTTTCCGGGCTACGACGGCACGATCCTGTGGGACAGGGATTCTTCCAGCCAACCCTACAGCTTCTTCCGGAGTTCTGGCAGCAACAAGGGGAAATTGAGGGTGGATGCCTCGACCCGGCGCTTCCTTCATACCGCCCCTTACCCCGGTGTGCGTTTCACGCAGACTGCTGCCAATGATTATCTGGCCATTCCGCCGCTGGACCAGTTCGGGTTCTCGCGCTCCCACGTCTACAACCCCGCGTATTTCAACCCGGGAGTCACATACCTGCGCTGGCGAAACGCCGATGGCAGCTTCTGGGCCCATGCCAATCCGGAAGCCACCCGGACCAATATCGCCGACTCCGGCAATACCAACACCATCAATCTGACGGTCGATCAGGCGATTGCGACGACAGGGAGCAACACGGATCTGCGCTTTTCCGTCCGGACAGGCATGGTGCTGCCCAAGGGCATGAGGTACAGGCTTTATGACACCGGTACCCGGTGTGGTCTCAGCAATACAGGGACCAGCTGGACCACGCTGGGCAGTGACTCCACCGCGAGCGCCAATTGCAGCCTGTATATCCGGTATTTCCCGGCGACCTTCTACTTGCCCAAGGATGACCCCGCCCCCACGGGTTATCGTACCAATGATGATGATACCTACCGGCCGATCATCGAGAACGCATGCACCTACCGCACCGCGACCGGCTCCGACCGCTGCGACATGCGCCGCTACGAGATCAAGCCGGACAACTACACCAGCGCTGCGGCCTACAACGCGGCGATCCAGAACTTCGCCAACTGGTATGCCTATTACGGCAACCGCACCCGGGCGGTCATCGCGGCGATGACCAACGCTATGTATGACGTGGACACGATGCGCGTTGGGTTCTTCACCATCAACAACCGGCCATCGGGTACCGGTTTGGTCATGCATGACATGAACGTGGCGGCGGACAAGACCGCGCTGTTCAATTCATTCTTCAAGCTAGGAGCAACCGGAAATACCCCCAACCTACCTGCAGTGAAAGCGATGGGCGATCAGTTCAAGCGGAAGGATGACAATGCACCGACCCGGCTGGCATGCCAAGTCAATGCCGGTATGCTGTTCACTGACGGATTCGCCAACGTAGCGCAGACCATGTCCGCTCCTGCCAACATGGGTGCGCCGTTCCATGAGGTCAAGGCAAACAGCATGGCGGCTATTGCGGCGGAGTATTACCTGAAATCACTGAGGCCTGATTTCAGCAAGCAGGACCTCGTGCCGGTATCTGCGGGGTGCTCCGATTCGGGCGCGGAAAACAACCCCCGCCTGGATTGCAAGGCATTTCCTCACATGAACCTTCATGGTATCACCTTGGGGTCATTTGGTGAGTTTATCGGCACCACGTATGGCGTTGCCGCGAGTGGTAAGATCGACTCGGATCTGGCCCTGACCCAAGCTATTGCCAACCCCCCGGCCTGGCCTGGATTCAAATCGTCCACGCGATCAACGGTTGATGATCTTTGGCACGCCACCATTGTCAGCAGGGGTCGCTTCATCAATGCCTCGTCGCCCGACGAGATCAGGGATGCAATGACGCAGATCCTGAATGCGGTCGTGGATCGCGCCTCGGTTTCCGGCGGTACCGCTGCCAGCGGCACACGTCGCGAGGACGGCTTCCTCGCCTATGTGCCGCATTTCGATACCGCCACATGGAGCGGCAATCTGAAGGCGCATACGCTGACCCCGACCGGCGGCCTGGGTGCCGTGCAGTGGGATGCCGCTGCGCGATTGGCCACCAAGTCCATCGCGGACCGCAAGGTCTATTTCATCAACGATGCCGGTTCCCTGGCCGAGTTCAAGGCCGGGGCCAACCTGCCCCAGCGCACCGCAGCGGCTCTCGACAGGGTGGTGGCGGACCTGTGCAATGACACGACCGGCCACGTTTGCACCCGCGATGACGTGATCGAGTACCTGCGCGGGGATCACAGCAAGGAAGCGCGCAATGGCGGGCCGTTCCGCGACCGCGACTCGCGCATCGGCGACATCCTCGGTTCGCAGCCGGAAGTGCTCAGCAAGGCCAGCTTTGGCTACACCGGCCTTGCCAATGCCATGGGCGGCAACACCTACGACGCCTTCCTCACCAGCAAGCAATCCCGCGTGCCGCAGATTTTCGTCGGCTCCAACAACGGCATGCTGCATGCCTTCAATGCCACCACGGGAGAGGAGAACTGGGCGCTGATTCCCAACTCCGTGCTGACCGACAACATGAACGCCGACGGCACGCCGGCCGCCAAGCAGTCCACTTTTGCCGACCTGGCGCGCCCGGACTACGAGCATCGCTATTTCGTCGATGGTTCACCGCGCCAGGGCGATGCCTACGTGGGCGGCGGCTGGAAAACGCTGCTGGCCGTGCCGATGGGCGCGGGCGCGCGTTCCGTGGTGGTGCTGGATGTCACCTCCGGTGCCTCCGCCACCGCGCCCACGGTGCTGAGGGAGATCAAGCACAACGACATCGGCTATGGCGTGGACCGCCCGCGCATCGCCCCGCTCAAGAACAACAAATGGGCGGTGGTGTTCGGCAATGGCTACAACAGCAACAACAACGCCTCCAAGCTGATCGTCCAGCATCTGGACAGCACCACGCCCGTCGTCGTCAACGCCGGTACCGGCACGGCCGGCGATCCCAATGGCATGGCCGGCGGCGTGGCCATTGCCGATGACGACTTCGATGGCCTCGGCGATGCCGTCTATGCCGGCGATTACAAGGGCAGCGTGTGGAAGTTCCCGATTTCCGACTCGGGCTTCACCAATGCCAGCACCGCCCTGTTCACAGCCACCAACCCCAGCGGCGGCGTGCAGCGCGTCACCGGCGGCATCGACGTGATCTCCCATCACCAGATGGGACAGATCATCTATTTCGGCACTGGCCGTTACCTGCTGGATGCCGACCGCGCAGTGCTGGAAAGCCCGCCCATCGACAGTTTCTATGGCGTCTGGGATGAGGGCTGGAGCGCGCCGGGCGTGGCCACCGCGCCCACCACCACGCTGACCCGCAGCAGCCTGACCGCCCAGACCCTGAGCGCTGGCACGGCGTCCGGCGGGGCAACGGTGCGCACCATATCCTCGAACCTGGTCAACTGGGGTGCGAGCAAGGGCTGGCGACTGGACCTGGCCGCCGGCGGCACCGCGCAGGGCGAGCGCTTCGTCGGCGTGCCCAACGTCGCCCTGGGTCGGGTGATCTTCACCACCTTCATGCCCAACTCGGACAGCGACGAGTGCGCCGCCAGCGGTATCAACTTCATTAACGTGGTGGATGCGACCACCGGCGCGGGCATCCTCACGCATGGCACCAACACGGGGGTTGGCTCGATCAGGCTGCCGGATACGGCATCTGGTGGCGGCCCGGTTGCGACCCCGCCCGTGGTGGTCACGCCGCCGGCTGAGCCGTGTGATCCCAGCGATCCGAACTGCGCGCCGCCCGCGCCGGACCCGGATGACGAGGACGATCCGACGGTGAATCCGGTCGGTGCACCGGAATGCGTGGCCAACCTGGGCATCCTGTTGTCCGATGGCCTGCTCAACTTCGCCGAACTGACCTGCGGACGGCAGTCCTGGCGTCAGGTGCAATAGCATGGGAAAGTCGGCTCCGGGTCAACCCGGAGCCGACGCCTTTGATGCCGCCGGGTGCGCTCTGGGCAACCCTTGAACCAACATTCGCCTACGTCGATCATCCCCGACACCGTTGCCCGTTTGCAGTGTGCTGCCGCTTCCGAGGACGTCTCCGATGACTTGCTTCCGTAACACCAACCCCCGCGCCGCGACCACCCGCCCCGCCGGCCAGCACGGCTTCACCATCATCGAACTGATGATCGTCGTCGCCATCCTCGCCATCCTTACCGCCATCGCCGTCCCCGCCTACAACGACCAGGTGCGGAAAGCCCGCCGCGCGGATGGCAAGGCGGTGGGGATGGAAATGGTGCAGGCGCTGGAGCGCTTTCATACTGCGAACAACACATATGTCGGCTTCGGCGGGACGCCGATCAATTCCCCGGCCACGGGAACTGCGTTTTATGTGGTGACCGCCGGTTCGCTCACCGCTACTGCCTACACGGTCACCATGACCCCGCAGGGCGGCCAGACGGCGGATACCTGCGGAACGATGACCATCACCAGTACCGGTGCCCGCACGCCCAGCACGGCAGGCTGCTGGTAGTTGGCGGCACCGGTTCCACCGCTTCCCGGTTTGAACCGTCCAGCTCGGGTGAGGGATCGTCGCGCAGGGCGTTGATCGAGCGCTTTCCCGGGTGCGGCCTGCGGCCTTTTGGCACGCTACGGCGCTGTGTTATTGCCAAGGGCAATACAGCAGGTTGTGCCAGGTCTTGCCTGCCGGCCGTCAGGGATGCGCGCTTGCCTCCGGGTCGAAGCGCACGTCCTCGTAGAGGGCTTCGATGGGCAGGCTAAGCTCGACGCTGGCCAGTTCCACTGTCTGCCCGGGCTCGAAGGGATGCAGCACCCAGCGGCCTTGGTCGTCGCGGCGGAACAGGTCCACGCTGATCCGTTCGGGGTTGACCAGCGCGTATTCACGCAACGAGGGCAGTTTGCGGTAGGAGGCGAACTTGTCGCCGCGATCATAGGCCCCGGTGGACGCCGACAGCACTTCCACGATCAGGCTCGGCGCGCTCTTGTAGCGATTCTCGGCGCGGTCGGAGTCGGCGCAGGTGACGAACACGTCCGGGTAATAGAACGCGTTGTCTGCCGCCACGCGCAGCTTCATGTCGGAAATGAACACGCTGCACGGCCCGCCGCGCAGATGATTGCGCAGCGCCATGAACACGTTGCCGGCGATGGTCACATGCGCTTCCAGCGCGCCGGTCATGGCGAACACCTCGCCGTGGACGTACTCGTGCCGGGCGCTCTGCTCGGCTTCCCAGGCCAAGTAGGCGTCGGCATCGAAAAAGGTTTTTTCCGCAAGCTGGCTCATCTTGGGCTCCGACGTTGGCATCGCGCGTTATGGGGGCAAGTATGGCGCATCCGGGGGCTTCCTCGCTTCCGGCGCAGACCCCGGCTCCACCGCCGGAGTGGAGTGGGCGGCTGATGTTCTACGCTTGATAATTTAACCTTTAAGGTTAAAATGGAGGGCGTGGAGAAGCGCACGGCCCACTACCCGTTAATCACCATGCAGGCTGAAATCGCTTTGCTTGGGGCGCAAGCATTCACGCGCGCCGCCATCGATGGGGGTGTGACGATGGGCTTGACTATCGCCGACATGCTGGCCGTGGTGGCCGCGCTGTCGCGGCGCGAGTTCTACAAGTCGATGACTACGCTGCGCGATCACCGGGAGTGGCAGGACGTGTATCACGCGCCTTGCCTGAATGGCCGCACCGCCTACATCAAGCTGACCCGCACTGCGGATCGCCCCGTGATTCAGTTCAAGGAGAAGTGACGATGAAACTGCCATCGGTCTGCCACGAATGCGGCGGACGCAACCTGTACGCTTTCACCGGGGAGACGTTCCACATCGGCCCGCCAGGGGGGCGGCGCGCCGTCGCTGATCTTGCGGGCTGGCGCTGCGCCGACTGCGGTGAGGCCGACTTGGAGCCTGCCAGCCTGGCGCGCTATGCGGCTGCCGGGGATGCGCTGGTGCTGGCACGCCGTGAGGCCGAACAAAAAACACTGCGCGCAATGCGCAAGCGGCTGAAGCTCACCCAGCACGAAGCGGCGCAGCTGACGGGCGGTGGCCCCAATGCCTTCAGCCGCTACGAACGCGGCGAGGCGCGCCCCATGCCTGCCGTGATCAACCTGTTCAAGCTGCTGGACAAACACCCGGAACTGCTCAAGGAATTGCAGGGATGATGCCAGTCTGCCGGCGAAGAACGAAAAGCCCATAATTCGGCGCGAGTTGGGCGAGGAGCCTTCCGCGTGCGATGTCAGGCTTGCCGGGCTTGATCGGGCGCTTTCCCGGGTGCGGCCTGCGGCCTTACGCCGGGCTACGGGGTGCTGTGGTGCGTGGGTGATGGGCATGGCTCATCGGCTGGCGCTGTTGCTCGGGTTTTGTCATGCTGCAATGCAGCGATTGGCGCGGCGGCTCGGGCTCGGACAGCGATGGTTTCCAATTCGGTGGTGCCCGGGCAGGGCGACTGGATCGTTCTCAAGTACGGCGGCAGCAGTGTGTCGCAGCGGGCGCGTTGGGATGCCATCGCCGAGCGGGTGCGGCTGTGTCGGGCGGAAGGGGCGCGGGTGCTGGTGGTGGTGTCGGCGCTGTCGGGGGTGACCAATGCGTTGCAGGCGCTGGCCGATGTGCGCGATCAGCCGCAGGCGATGGCGGAGCGGGCGGCGGCGATTGCGCGGCGGCATCGCGAGTTTGTCGTTGAACTGGGCGTGGCAGCCGATTGCATCGCCGAGCCGTTGACGGCGTTGCAGCGCTTGTTGGCCGATTCGCGCGCGGGGCTGGCGCGCGAGGGCGAGTTGGCGCTGTCCTGGGAGGCCGAGGTGCTGGCGCTGGGCGAGTGTTTTTCCAGCGCGCTGGGACGGGCCTATCTGTGCGCCGGCGGTTTGCCGATCCACTGGAGCGATGCGCGGCGCTGGTTGCGGGCACGGGCGGCGTCGCGGCAGAGCGCCTGGGGGCGCTGGCTGTCGGCCAGTTGCGTGATCGAATCCGATGCCGATTGGCGGGCGCGCTTTGCCGCGCAGGGCGAGGTGTTGATCACCCAGGGTTTCGTCGCCGCCAATGACGCCGGGGCGACGGTGGTGCTGGGGCGCGGCGGTTCGGATACTTCGGCGGCGACCTTCGGGGCGCTGCTCGGGGCGCGGCGGGTGGAAACCTGGACCGACGTGCCGGGCATGTTCAGCGCCAATCCGCGCCAGGTGCCGCAGGCGCGGCTGCTACGTCGGCTGGATTACGAGGAGGCGCAGGAAATCGCCACCACCGGGGCCAAGGTGCTGCATCCGCGCTGCATCCAGCCCTGCCGGGAAGCCGGCGTGCCGTTGTGGATTCGCGACACCGGGCGGCCGGATCTGGCCGGCACGGTGATCGACCGTGGGGCGACGCCGGCACCGGGGGTGAAGGCGATCAGCTCGCGGCGCGGCATCGTGCTGGTGTCGATGGAGTCCATCGGCATGTGGCAGCAGGTCGGCTTTCTTGCCGACGTGTTCGAGATTTTCCGCGACCACGGCCTGTCGGTGGATTTGATCGGCTCGTCGGAAACCAATGTCACCGTGTCGCTGGACCCGAGCGACAACCTGGTCAGTTCCAACGTGCTCGATGCGCTGTGTGCCGACCTGGCGCAGGTGTGCCGGGTGAAGGTGATCGCGCCGTGCGCCTCGATCACCCTGGTCGGGCGCGGCATGCGCTCGCTACTGCATCGGCTGTCCGGCGTGCTGGCGACTTTCGGCCGCGAGCGCGTACACCTGATTTCGCAAAGTTCCAACGACCTCAACCTGACCTTTGTCGTCGACGAGTCGCTGGCCGAGGGCATGCTCGGCCACCTGCATGAATTGCTGGTGCAATCGGCGGCGATGCCGCTGTCCGAGCACAGCGTGTTCGGGCCGAGTTGGCGGCAATTGAACACGCCGGCCAGGCCGCGCGCCGGCCCGTGGTGGCGGATCGACCGCGACATCCTGCTGCGCCATGCCGAGGCCGGCACGCCGCGTTACGTCTACCACCTGCCGACGGTGCGGGCGCGGGCGCGCGAGCTGAAGGCGGTGGATTGCGTCGATGCGCATTACTACGCGCTCAAGGCCAATCCGCATCCGGCCATCCTCGCCGCGCTGGAGGAGGAGGGTTTCGGTTTCGAATGCGTGTCGCTGGCGGAAATCAGCCATCTTTTCGCCGCGTTGCCGGCGCTGGACCCGCAACGGGTGCTGTTCACGCCCAGCTTCGCGCCGGCTGAGGAATACGGCGCGGCGCTGGCGCGCGGGGTGCGGGTGACGGTGGACAACGTTGCCCTGCTGCGGCAATGGCCGGAATTGTTCGCCGGCCAGGACCTGCTGCTGCGCATCGACCCCGGCTTCGGCCAGGGACATCACGAGAAGGTCCGCACCGGCGGCCGCGAGGCCAAGTTCGGCCTCGCCATCGAGGAACTGGGTGACTTTCTCGACGCGGCGCGGTCGATCCGCGCGCGCATCGTCGGCCTGCACGCGCACATCGGCAGCGGCATCGTCGATCCGGCCCACTGGCGCGCGGTGTATGCGCAACTGGCGGCGCTGGCCGATGGCATCGGCACCGTTTCCAGCATCGATGTCGGCGGCGGGCTGGGCGTTGCCTACGAGCCGGAGGCGGAAAGTCTGGATCTGGGCGAATACGCGGCGGCGCTGGCGGAGATCAAGGCGGCCTGGCCGCAGTACGCGCTGTGGATCGAGCCCGGCCGCTATCTGGTGGCCGAGGCCGGCGCATTGCTGCTGGGCGTCACGCAAACGGTGGACAAGGCCGGCGTGCGCCGGGTCGGCGTCGATGGCGGCATGAATGCGCTGCTGCGTCCGGCGCTGTACAACGCTTGGCACGAGATCGTCAATCTGTCGCGGCTGGATGCGCCCGAGGGCGAGCCGGCCGAGGTGGTCGGGCCGATCTGCGAGAGCGGCGACGTGCTCGGCCGTCGTCGTCGCCTGCCCGCCGCCACCGCGCCCGGCGACGTGCTGCTGCTGGCGCATGCCGGGGCCTACGGCGCGGTGATGGCCAGTCGGTATAACCTTCGCGCCCTGCCTGCCGAGTCGGTGATCGAATGAGCGCTCCCTTCGACCGCGACGCCATCGCCTGTTTCCGCTTCGTCCGTGCCGACTTCGACGCCGCCAGCGGCGTGGTGGAGCTGGCCTACGCCTTCGACGATGGCACCGAGATGGTCGAGACGCTGCGCATCCCCGGCGCGCCGTTCGTGTTGGACGCCGCCCGTGCGACGGCGGTGCGGCGTGCACTCACGCTGGTCCACCTGATCGCCGGCGTCAGCTATTACAAGGCCGCCGTGCCGCCACGGATCGAACTGGGCGCGGGCATCGACCTCGACGCCGCCAGCGCCGCCTTCCTCGATGCGCTGTATCTGAACGGGCTGGGCGAGTTCGCCTATCGCAACGGTCTGGACCTGCGCCAGCGCATCCGCTTTCCGGCGACCTGCGAGGAATTGCCCGCCGCGCCGGCGCTGGGCCTGTCGGCCGGCGCGCTGACCGCCATCGGCGGCGGCAAGGACTCGCTGGTCAGCATCGAACTGCTGCGCGCCGAGGGCGTGCCGCAGACGCTGAGCTGGATCGGCGGCGCGCCGCTGATCCGCGCCTGCGCCGAGCGCACCGGCCTGCCGATGCTGGCGATCGAACGGCAACTGGCACCGGAACTGTTCGAGCTGAACCGGCGCGGTGCGCTGAACGGCCATATTCCCGTCACCGCGATCAATTCCGCCATCCTGGCGCTGGCCGCGCTGCTGCATGGCGTCGACGCCGTGGTGTTTTCCAACGAGCGTTCGGCCAGTTACGGCAGCCTGATTCCGGGCACTGGCGAGGTGAACCACCAGTGGTCCAAGGGCTGGGCTTTCGAGCAGGCGTTTGCCGCCGAATTGCGCCGCGTGGTCGCCGCCGATCTGGATTACTTCTCGCTGCTGCGGCCGCTGTCGGAACTGGCGGTGGCGCGGCAGTTCGCCCGGCTGGATGGCTACGACGCGCATTTTTCCAGTTGCAACCGCAATTTCCATCTGCTCGGCGAGCGCCCGGCCAGCCGCTGGTGCGGGGTCTGTCCGAAATGCCATTTCGTCTTTCTCGCGCTGGCCCCGTTCATGCCCAAGCCGAGGCTGGTCGGCATCTTCGGCCGTAACCTTCTGGACGAGGCCGAGCAGGCGCGCGGCTTCGATGCGCTGATCGAGTTCAACGACCACAAGCCGTTCGAATGCGTCGGTGAGGCGCGGGAATCGCGCGCCGCCTTCGCCGCGCTGGCGGCGTCGCCGGTCTGGCGCGAGGATGCGCTGGTGGCGCGCTTCGCCGCCGAGATCGCCCCGCACATCGACGCGGCCGGGCTGGACATCGACAGCCTGCTGCGACCGGAAGGCCCGCACGGCATTCCCGCCGCCCTGTGGACGCGCATCCATGCGGCTATCGCAGCTTGAGGGCCGGCGCGTCGCGCTGTGGGGCTTCGGCCTGGAGGGCAGGGCGCTGTGGCGCGCGCTGCGAGGGCGTTTTCCCGATCAGCGGCTGACCGTGTTCTGCCCGGATCAGGAACAGGCCGCGCTGGCGGCGCTGGGCGATCCGCTGCTCGATGTTCGCGGCCCGCCCACGCTGGATGAGCTGCGCGGCCACGAGGTGATCGTCAAATCGCCGGGCATCAGTCCGTACCGTCCGCCGGCCGATGCGGCGCGCGCCGCCGGCCTGTGCTTCACCAGCGGCACCGCGCTGTGGTTCGCGGAAAACCTGCCTGGGCGCAGGCTGTGCGTGACCGGCACCAAGGGCAAGAGCACCACCACCGCGCTGATCGCCCATCTGCTGCGCGCCGGCGGCATCCGTACCGCGCTGGCCGGCAACATCGGCCTGCCGTTGATGGCCCTGATCGACCCGCCCGAGCCACCGGCCGTCTGGGCCATCGAACTGTCCAGTTACCAGGCTGGCGATGCCCTGCGGCCGGATGTCGCGATGGTGCTGAACCTGTTTCCCGAGCATCTGGACTGGCACGGCAGCGAGCAGCGTTACATCGACGACAAACTCGCTTTGATCACCCGTGCGCAGCCGCGCCGCGTGGTGCTGAACTGGCTCGATCCGCGCCTGCGCGAACTCGGCGAGGGTCTGCCCGGCTGCCACTGGATCGGCCGCGAGGACGGCTGGCATCTTCGCGGCGAGGCGGTGCATCGTGGCGATCAATGCGTGCTGACGACCGCTCCGCCGGCGCTGCGCGGTCGCCACAACGCCTTCAACCTGTGTGCCGCGCTGGCCGCCATCGAAGCGCTGGCGCTGGATGCGACTGGCGAGGATGCCGGCGCGCTGGCCGTCCACGCCGCCGACTTCAAGCCCTTGCCGCATCGCCTGCAATGGCTGGGCCGGCGCGACGGCATCGACTACATCGACGACTCCATCGCCACCACGCCGCATGCCAGCCTCGCCGCGCTGGACAGCCTGGCCGGACGGCGCATCGCCATCATCGTCGGCGGCTTCGACCGTGGCCTGGATTGGACCGCCTTCGCCGAGCGCGCCGCCCGCGACGGCCTCGCCGCCATCGTCAGCAGCGGCCAGAACGGCCCGCGCATTCACGCCCTGCTGCAAGCGCAGCACCTCGCGCCCGGCATCGAACTGATCGCCGCCCGCAACCTGGTCGATGCCGTCCCGCGCGCCCGCCAGGCCGTCGGCACTGGCGGCGTGGTGCTACTGTCCCCCGGCGCACCCAGCTTCCCCGATTACCGCGACTACGCCCACCGCGGCCGCCACTTCGCCGAACTCGCCGCCTTCGACCCCACCGCCAGCGACATCAGCGGCCTCGGCATCGCCTGACAGCCTTGACCCCTACATTGCGGCGGCCGGACAGGCAGGGGCCGACCTTTCGCCGAAGACGAAAAAGCCCGCGTTGCGCGGGCTTTTTCGGGTGGTGGCGAGGTCGATGTCAGTCGTCCTCGAAGCCGTCGGCGAAGATGGCCTCCGGGCGTGGTGGGCTGACGTAGATCACCAGGCCGTCGTGGTCGGAGGCGCCGACCGGCTGCCACGGCGCGGGCGGGTTGGCGTCCGGGCCTTGCGGGCAGATGTCGAGGTCGCGGTTGCGGTAGTTGCACTTGTCGAAGCGCTGGATGGAGGCGTCGACGTTGGCGCGGCCGTAGGCCATGCCGCTGACGTGCGGGCGGGCGGCTTCGTTGAACAGGGCGTGGTCGAGCACCTGGTTGACCGGCAGGTCGCGGCCGTTGCTGCCCTGGATGGCACCGAAGTCCTCGGTGTACTTGTACGAATACTGTTCGCTTTCGTCGAGCAGGAGGACGGCGTTGATCAGCGGCGGATCGACGATGTTCTGTCCACCGGGCAGCTTGCAGTCGGTGATGCCGCCGGTCGGGGCGCAACTGTTCTCGTCGTTGACGTAGGTGCCGGCGATCAGGCCGACGACATCGGCGTAACCGTCGGTGAACTGGTAGGCGTTGTAGTCGCCGATGACGAACAGCGGCAGGGCGGCGGTTTCCGGGGCGCTTTGCAGGTCCTGCACGATGTTGGCGATCGACAGCGCCTGGGTGAAGCGCTTGGCACGGGTTCGCTCGGAATCGGCGTCGCCGTCCTCCAGACCGATGCGCGAACGGGTGTGGTTGTTCAGCACCTGGAACGTGTACGGCCGGCCGTTGCCGATGAAGCTGGCGGTCAGCAGCAGGGGCGGGCGGTCGTGCAGCAGGCGGGGTGCCGGAGCGCTTTCCGGGTCGAGCCAGGTTTCGTCGCCGGCCAGCTGCTCGACCTCGGCGTCGACGACACGGCTGCCGTCGACGAGATAGCCGACGTCGATGCCACCGACATCGTTGCCTTCTACAAGGTAGGCGTCGTAGCTCGGGCCGTCGTCGCTGGCGATCTGGTTGGCGAGGATTTGCAGTACCGCCAGGTTTTCGACTTCCTGCACCGCCACCACCGCCGGGCTGCCCAGCACTTCGCGGATGTAGGCGCTGATCTGGCCGGTTTCGTGGGCGACGCGGGTGGCGTCGGTTTCCAGTGCATTGGTGGCGGCGCAGCGGCTGATGGTGTTGCCGGCCACGGCGTCGCACAGGCGGAAGGCGTTGAACGAGCCGATGGTCAGCTCGCCGGTGGCGGCTGGCGGAACCGGGCGCGGCAGCACGTTGGTATCCGGCTCCACGGTGAAGATGGACGGCCAGAATTCGTAATCGCCGAAGTCATAGCCGATCACGCCCTCGGCGCTGAAGCGGGTGCCGCCGACCAGCTCGCCGGCGTATTCGGCGACCAAGTGATCGGCGTCCAGTTCGAGGATTTCCGGGTTGCCGTCGAAGCGGCCGGCGGCCGGGCTGCCGGCGGGGATCGGCACGCCGAACAGCACGCCCTTCTCGCGCACGCCGCGCTCGCCGTAGGGCGAGGCCCAGGCTTCCGCATAGGTGTGGACGCCGGAGCGGCGCTGGTTGGAAACGGTCACCGCGCCGTTGGCGATGCTCACGCGCATGCCTTCGAAGCACTCGAAGTTGCTGTCGCCGCAGCTGAGGTTGTCCGGATCCTTGGACGGGATGCCCGCCTCGCCGAAGGCGATGGCGGCCGGCAGCGGCTGGCCGGCGGCGCTGCGGACGATGCGGTTGTCCGGTCCGCGCGTGGTGCTCACCACGATCTGCGTCATGTTGAAGTACTCGGCGACGTTGCCGATCACTTCCACCTCGTCGCCGACCGCCAGCGCCTGGGCGTCGTCGGTCTGCGGCGCGGCGGCGGTGAACACGAACAGTCCGTTGGAGGTCAGCGGGTCGCCGTCGTCGCGGGCATCCGGGGTCTGCATGAAGAAGCCGTTGGGTGCCAGTGCGGTGACGATGTTGGCGCGGGCGCGCACGGAAGGCCCGGTCAGGTTGGCGTCGCCGTTGCAGACCGGGAACAGCGGGCTGCACTCGCCCGCGCCCTGGATGTCGAAAATCTCGCTGATCGGCAGATCGTCATCGAGGATGCTGGCGGTCTTGACCAGCGGGCTGGGCTGGCCGGCATCGCCGCCGCTGAAATTGGACAGACGCAGCAGCACTTCGGAATCCGCGCCGTCCTCGTCGTTGCCGACGGTGTACAGCGTGAAGGTCAGCGGCAGGGCGGTCTGGTCGGTGACTTCGACGCTGCTCGGGCCGCCGTAGGTGTAGGCCCCGGTGGGGCCGTCGGCCTCGACATCGAAGCTCAGCGGCGCGCCGGGCAGCGGTGCCGGGGAGACGTTGACGGTGAAGGTGATCGGATTGGCGTCGCCGCTGTCGCCTTCCTGCACGCTGAGTTCGCCATCGGCGAAGCTGACCAGCGGCAGCGCGGCGACGTCGTCGTCGAGGATCACGCCGTCCTTCTCCAGCGGATCATCCTGGGTGCCGGCGGCACCGCTGATGTTGGACAGGCTCAGGGTGACCGTGCTGTCGCCGTCGACCGCGTCGTTGCCGATGATGGCGACGCTGACCGTCAGCGGCAGGGCGGTGTTCTCGTCGACGCTCAGCGAGGCCGGCACGGCGCTGTCGTCATAGCGACCGGCGTCGCCGCTGACCGCGAGATCGAAGTTCAGCGGGCTGCCGGGCTGCGGGGCCGGGTCGATGTTGATGATGAAATCCAGCGTGTTGGCATCGCCGGTATTGCCTTCCGGCGCGGACAGCGGGTTGGCGTCGAAGCTGATCAGGGGCAGGGCCGGGCCGGCTCCGCTGGCGGTGACCAGCAGGTTGTCGATGGACAGGCCGTGGTCGTTTCCGCTGTCATTGACGTCGGTCCAGCGCAGCCAAAGCTGGTCGCCCGCTGCCAGTGTCAGCCCCAGCGTGTGGCTGATGGCGATCTGGTTGGCGGGATCGTTGCCATCCAGTACCGCGATTGCCGCGCCGGTGATCGGGCTGGTGAAGTCGAGCGCAGTGGCGGCGGTCCAGCCGGTGTCGCTACCGCAGTCGAGGCTGAACGGCGTGCCGGCGGGGGCGATGCGGTAATGCACGGCCAGGGTCTGCGCGTTGACGTTGTTGCCGTTGCGCCACTGTTCGCCGGTGTAGCTGACCCCGACCGAATCGAAGTCGACGCTGTCGGCGTTGACCAGTTGCAGGCCCTGACAGATGGAGCCGGTGGCGTTGGACGGGATCGAGCCCAGCGCGCGGTCACTCTGGCCGTCCGAGCCGAAGCTGTAGGTGGCGCCATTGGTGGTGTTGCCGCGATTGGCGATGTAGACCGCCGTGGTCCCTTGCAGGGCGCGGGCGGAATACCAGCCGGGCAGGGTGGCATTGTCGGTCCAGGGATTGCTGGTCCCACTGCTGGCCAGCGTGTCGAAGGTCTGCCCGTAGGGGCTGGCGATGGAGATGTTTGCCTGGGCGAGGGCGTTGCCGGCGGCAAGGCTCATTCCCAGACAGGCGGCTGCGGCAAGCAGGCGCGGCATGCGGTGATCGGACATGATCGGACTCGGTACGGCGGGAGCGGCCGAGTTTACCGCCTTTCAATTGCGATTAAGTGTCGATGCGGGGGCGGTCGCAAGGGGCCGCCGGTGACATCGTTTCGCGGCTTGAGCCGACCTGGACGAAGCCGGCTCAGTAGCTCGGCCCGCGCTCGGCGTAGGCGCGCAGGACCTCGCGGGCGGGTTGGCGCAGGACATCGCGGATGACGGCGATGCCGCGGCGCTCCAGTTCGCCCACCCAGTCGGCCGGCAGCGGGCCTTCGTCGAATTCGGTCAACTCCATCACGTCCTCGGCGCGGGCGGCGATCAGCAGGCGGTCGATGCCGGCCCAGAAGCTGGCCCCGTAGCACATGCAGCAGGGCTGGGCCGAGGTGGCCAGGGTGATCGGCCCGACGAGACCGCTGGCCGGGTCGTTGAGGCGGAACTGCTGGAAGCGCTGCTGGGCGGTCATGAAGGCCATCATCTCGGCGTGCGCGACCGAGCAGGTCTGCGGTACGACGCGGTTGACGCCCAGCCCCAGCACGCGGCCGCTGACATCGAACAGCGCCGCACCGAACGGCCCGCCGGCAGCGTCCTCGACGTTGCGTTTGGCCAGTTCCACCGCCAGTCCGACGCGGCTGGCGTCGTCGGGATAGCGGCGCTGCGGGTCGTCGAAGTCGTGAATCCACGAGGGCAGGGTGAGGTGTACCTGGGCGTAGAGCATGGTCCGTCCTTGCGAATCGTCGGCGCGCGCATTCTCGCCGATCCCGTCGGCGCGGTCAGCGCGGGTCGGCGGCGGCCTGGCCCGTGACGCCCTCGCAGCGTTGCGCCACGCAGCGGCAGCCGACGATTTCCGGGTAGCCGCAGACGCCGGACACGCCTTCGGCCTCGCATTGCGCGCGCACGCGCTCGGGGAAGGTCGGGCTGTCGACATTGACGCAGGCCGGGTAATAGCCGCAGCAGTTGCCGACGTTCTTCACCGCGCAGTCGCTGTCCTGCGTGCAGGCGTACACGACTTCATCGACGGGTTCGTCGACGGGCGCTTCCGGTGCCGGCGCGGCGGAGCAGGCGGCCAGCGCCAGCAGGATCAGGGCCAGCCATGAGCGCCGCGCCAGGCCGTGCATGATTCAGCGCCCACCGGCCCAGGTATCGCGCAGGCTGACGCTGCGGTTGAACACCGGCCGCTCGGTGCTGTGGTCGTGGCGGTCGGCGACGAAATAGCCGGTGCGCTCGAACTGCAAAGACTGTTCCGGCGCGGCCTGTGCCGCCGCCGGTTCGATCCAGCCGCGCACGATGCGCCGCGAGTCCGGGTTCAGGTGGTCGCGGTAGGTTTTGCCGTCGGACTCGTCGTCGGGCCGCTCCACCGAGAACAGGCGGTCGTACAGGCGGATTTCCGCCGCCACCGCGTGCCGCGCGCTGACCCAGTGGATGGTGCCCTTGACCTTGCGGTTGGCACCTTCCATGCCGGGGCGGGAATCGGGATCCAGCCAGCCGCGCAGTTCGATCACCTGGCCGGCGGCGTCCTTGATCACCTCGTCGATGCGGATGATGCCGGCACCACGCAGGCGCGCTTCGCCGCCGGGCGTCAGGCGCTTCCAGCCCTTGGGCGGGACTTCGGCGAAATCGTCGCGTTCGATCCACAACTCGCCGGAGAACGGCACCTGCCGCTCGTTCTGGGCGGGGTCCTTGGGATGGTTGGCGAAGGTCAGCCATTCCTCGTGGCCATCGGGCAGGTTGGCGATGGTCAGCTTCAGCGGCTCGATCACCGCCATGCGGCGCGGCGCGGTGGCGTCGAGATCCTCGCGCAGGCAGCCTTCCAGCACGGAGAAGTCGATCACCGAATTCTGCTTGCTGATGCCGACGCGCTCGACGAACAGGCGCAGCGCGGACGGCGTGTAGCCGCGTCGGCGCAGCCCTTGCAGGGTGTACATGCGCGGATCGTCCCAGCCATCGACGAGGCCTTCCTCGACCAGGGCGGTGAGCTTGCGCTTGCTCATCACCGTGTAGTTGATGTTGAGGCGGGAGAACTCGATCTGGCGCGGCTTGGCGGCCTCCAGCGGCAGGCCGCGCTCGCTCAGTGGGGCCAGCAGTTGCGGATTGCCGGCGAGGTCGACGTTGTCCACGCACCAGTCGTACAGCGGGCGGTGGTCCTCGAACTCCAGCGTACACAGCGAGTGGGTGATGCCCTCGATGGCGTCGCCCAGCGCGTGGGCGATGTCGTACATCGGGTAGATCGGCCAGGCGTCGCCGGTGTTCTGGTGCTCGACGTGCTTGATGCGGTACAGCGCCGGGTCGCGCAGGTTGATGTTGCCGCTGGCCATGTCGATCTTCGCCCGCAGCGTACGCGCGCCGTCGGGGAACTCGCCGGCGCGCATGCGACGGAACAGGTCGAGGTTTTCTTCCACGCTGCGGTTGCGGTAAGGCGACTCGCGGCCGGGCTCGGTCAGGGTGCCACGGTATTCGCGCACCTGTTCGGCGCTGAGGTCGCAGACGAAGGCCTTGCCGTCGACGATCAGCTTTTCGCAGGCCAGGTAGAAGACGCCGAAATAGTCCGAGGCGTGGCGCAGGCTGGCCCAGTCGTAGCCCAGCCAGCGCACGTCGTCCTGGATCGCCTGGACGAACTCGGGGTGCTCCCTGGCCGGGTTGGTGTCGTCGAAGCGCAGGTTGCAGCGGCCGCCGAATTCCTGCGCGATGCCGAAGTCGAGGCAGATCGCCTTGGCATGGCCGATGTGCAGGTAGCCGTTGGGCTCGGGCGGGAAGCGGGTGCGGATCGCCGCGTGCTTGCCGCTGGCCAGGTCCTCGCGGACGATCTGGCGGATGAAGTCGCGCTTCTCGGCGGGTTCTTTGTCGGCGGTGTCGATGCTGTCGGCGGGCGCGGTCATGGTGGGGAAGGCAGGGAAAACGACAAGTGTAGCCGGTTGCCGGCGGCGAGGTTTCGCCGCGCGATGCGCTCAGGCGCGACTTGGGCGTCGCCTTGTCAGGCGCGCGCGCAGGCCGCTCACGGCGAGGTAGATGGCCGGCGTGGTGTAGAGGGTCAGCGCCTGGCTGACGATCAGCCCGCCGACGATGGCGATGCCCAGTGGTTGGCGGATTTCCCAGCCTTCGCCGCTGGCTAGCATCAGCGGCAGGGTGCCGAGCAGGGCGGCGATGCTGGTCATCAGGATCGGCCGGAAGCGCAGGCCGGCCGCCTCGCGGATCGCCGCCGGTGGCGTCAGGCCGTGTTCGCGCTCGGCGGTGAGGGCGAAATCGACCATCAGGATGGTGTTCTTCATCACCACGCCGACCAGCAGGAACAACCCGAGCAGGGAGATCAGGTTCAGCTCGCTGCCGAGCAGCAGCAGGGCCAGCAGGGCACCGGCACCGGCGGAGGGCAGGGCGGACAGGATCACCAGCGGCAGCAGGTAGCTCTCGTAGAGGATGCCGAGCACGATGTAGACCGCCAGCATCGCGCCGAACAGCAGCCACAGTTGGCGCGCGCGCATGTCGGCGAAGCTGCCGGCGTCGCCGCCGAGCGCGCCGATCACCTCGTTGGGCAGCATGATGCCGGCCATCGCCCGGTCGATGGCGTCGATGGCCTCGCCCAGCGTCACCCCCGGTGCCAGGGCGAAGCGCACGCGGGTGACGGCAAACTGGTTGCGATGCTGGATGCGGTCGGGCGCGATGCCGTAGCGGGTGCTGGCGAAGGCGCTCAGCGGCACGCGGCGGCCGTCGCCGGCGATCACCTGGATGCGCTCCAGGGTGTCCGGGTGCTGGGTGTGGCGCGGGTCCAGTTCCATCACCACGCGGTACTGGTTGAGGGCGTCGAACAGCGTCGCCACCTGGCGCTGGCTGAAGGAGTTGTTCAGCACCTGCGCCACCATGCGCATGTCGACGCCGAGCCGCGCCGCCGCCTCGCGGTCGATCTCCAGTTGCACCTGGCGCGCACCCTCGTCGCCGCCCGATTCCACGTCGACCAGTTCCGGCAGCGCGGCCAGCGCGTCGCGCACCTTCGGCGTCCACTCGCGCAGCGGTTCGAGGTCGCCGGAGGACAGGCGGTATTCGTACTGCCCCTCGCTGCCACCGCCACCGCCGCCGATGCGGATGTCCTGGTCCACCCATAGCCAGAGCATGCCGCCGGGGATCGGCGGCAGGTTTTCGCGGATGCGGTTGATCACCTGCTGGCTGGAGACGCCGCGTTCGGCCAGCGGCTTCACCTTTATCATGATGAAGGCGTTGTTGATGCCCGAACTGCCGCCGATGTAGCCGATGATGTCCTCCACCGCCGGGTCTTCCAGCAGCAGCCTGCGGTAGACATCGAGCTTGGGCTGCATCACCTGGAACGACAGGCCGTCGTCGCCACGGGCGAAGCCGCGTAATTGGCCGGTGTCCTGGGTCGGCACCAGGCCCTTGGGCACGGCACGGTACATCCAGACGTTGGCAGCGAGGATGGCGATGAACACCGCCAGCACGATGCCGACGTGATCGAGGCTGCGATCCAGGCTGCGCGTGTAGCTGTGGTGCAGGGCGGCGAACGCGCCGCGGCCGGACTGCGCGCGCGGCGGGCGGCGGCGCAGCAGGCGCGCGCACAGGCTGGGCGTGAGGCTGAGAGAGACCAGCAGCGAGACGCCCATCGCCGCCGCCAGGGTGATCGAGAACTCGCGGAACAGGCGCTCGACGAAGTCGTCCATGAACAGAATGGAGACGAACACCACGGCCAGCGCCAGGTTCATCGACAGCAAGGTCGTGCCGACCTCGCCGGCACCGCGCAGCGCCGCCTGCATCGGCGTGGCACCGGCCTCCAGATGCCGGGCGCTGTTTTCCAGCACCACGATGGCGTCGTCCACGGCCAGCACGGCGGCGACGATCAGCGCCATCAGCGACAGATTGTTCAGCGAGAAGCCGCACAGCCAGATGATCGCCAGCGCGCCGCACAGGGCGACCGGAATCGCCAGCGTCGGAATCGACGCCGCACGCCAGTCGCGCAGGAACAGCAGCACCACGAAGACCACCAGTGCCAACGCCAGCAGCAGGGTGAACTGCGCCTCGCCGAGGGTGGCGCGGATCACCGGCGAGCGGTCCATCGCCACCGTCATGTCGACGCCGGCCGGCAGCAGCGCCGCCAGCGCCGGCAACTGCGCGTGGATGGCATCGACGGTCTGGATGATGTTGGCGTTGGGTTGCCGGCTGATCACCAGCAGCACGGCATCGCGGTCGTTGTGGAAGCCGCTGGCGTGGCGGTCCTCGACGCCCTCGCTGACCTGCGCCACGTCGCCCAGGCGCACCGGCGCGTCGTCCTGCCAGGCGATGATCAGGTCGCGGTAATCGGCGGCGGCGCGCAGTTGCAGGCTGGCCTCGATCTGCCAGTTGCGCTGCGCGCCGTGCAGGCTGCCGAGCGGCTTGGCGGCGTTGGCGTTGCGGATCGCCGCGGCCACTTCGTCCAGGGCGATGCCGTGGTGGCCGAGCGCATTGGGATCCAGCGAGACGCGCACCGCCGGCAGCGAACTGCCGCCGATCTGCACCTCGCCGACGCCGGGAATCTGCGCCAGCTTCTGCGCCAGGATGGTCGAGGCGAGGTCGTACAAGCGGCCCGGCGTGTGCTGCGCCGAAGTCAGTGCCAGCGCCATCACCGGGGCCTGCGAGGGATTGACCTTGCGCTGCTGCGGCAGCCCCGGCATGCCGCTGGGCAACTGGCCGCGCGCGGTGTTGATGGCCGCCTGCACGTCGCGCGCGGCGTCGTTGATGTCGCGGTCGAGGTCGAAGTTGAGCGAGATGCGGACGCTGCCCTGCGAACTGTTCGAGTTGATTTCGACGAGGCCGGGGATCGTGCCCAGCGCGCGCTCCAGCGGCGCGGCGACGTTGGCCGCCATGCTTTCCGGGCTGGCCCCGGGCAGGCTGGCGCTGACTTCGATGGCCGGCGAATCGACCTGCGGCAGCGGCGCGACCGGCAGCAGGGAATAGGCCAGCGCGCCGCAGGCCAGCACCGCCAGCGACAGCAGGAGGGTGGCGACCGGGCGCTCGATGAAGGTGCGCGAGAGGTTCATCGGCAGGGGGCGCGGGACGGCCACGCAGCGCAGCGTGCGGCGTTTTCCCGCTGCGTCGGGCGCGCCATGCTCACTGCGCCGTCACCGCCGGCGCGGCGCGGCGGCGCTTGGCGAAGCGGTCGAAGAACAGGTAGATCACCGGTGTGGTGAACAGCGTCAACACCTGGCTGACGATCAATCCGCCGACCATCACCAGGCCGAGCGGCTGGCGCAGTTCTGCGCCGGAGCCGCTGGCAAACATCAACGGCACGGCACCGAACAGCGCCGCCAGCGTGGTCATCAGGATCGGCCGGAAGCGCAACAGGGCGGCCTGATGGATCGCCTCGCGCGGGGCCATGCCCTGGGTGCGTTCGGCATCGAGGGCGAAGTCGATCATCATGATCGCGTTCTTCTTCACCAGGCCGATCAGCAGGATGATGCCGATCACCGCGATCAGGTCCAGGCTCTGCCCGCTGACCAGCAGCGCCAGCAGCGCGCCGACCGTCGCCGAGGGCAGGGTGGAGAGGATCGTGATCGGGTGGATGTAGCTCTCGTAGAGCACGCCGAGCACGATGTACATGGTCAGCACGGCGGCGAGGACCAGCCACAGCGTGCTCGACAGCGAGGCGCGGAAGGCTTCCGCCGCGCCCTCGAAGCGGGTTTCGATGCTGGCCGGCAGGCCCAGCTCGGCCTGTGCCGCTTCGATGGCGGCGACCGCCTCGCCCAGCGAGGCACCCTCGGCCAGGTTGAAGGAGATCGTCACCGCCGGAAACTGGCCGACATGGCTGATCAGCAGCGCGGCCGGACGTTCCTCGACGCGGGCGATGCCGGACAGCGCGATCTGCTGCCCATTGGCCGCCGGCACGCGGATGCGGGCGAGGGCGTCCGGGTCGCGCTGGAACTCCGGCCGCGTCTCCAGCACCACGCGGTACTGGTTGGACTGGGTGTAGATGGTCGACACCTGGCGCTGGCCGAAGGCGTCGTACAGCGCATCGGCCACCGCGCCGATGTTGACGCCAAGCCGCGCGGCGGCGTCGCGGTCGATCTCGACGAAGGCTTGCAGGCCCTGGTTCTGCAGGTCGCTGGCGACATCGGCCAGGGCGTCGAGCTGTTGCAGGCGGGCGACCAGTTGCGGTGCCCACTGCGCCAGCAGTTGCTGGTCCGGGCTGGTCAGGCTGAACTGGTACTGGGTGCGGCTGATGCGGTCCTCGATGCTCAGTTCCTGCACCGGCTGCATGTACAGGGCGATGCCCGGTGCCGCCGCCGCGCGCTGGCGCAGGCGCTCGATCACCTGCATCGCGCTGCTGTCGCGCTGCTCGTGCGGGACCAGGTTGATCAGCAGCCGGCCGGTGTTGAGGGTCGGGTTGCTGGCGTCGACGCCGATGAAGGAGGACAGGCTGGCGACATCCGGGTCGTCCAGCACCAGCCGCGCCAGCGCCTGCTGGCGCTCGGCCATGGCCTGGAAGGAAATGGACTGCGGTGCCTCGCTGATGCCCTGGATGAGGCCGGCGTCCTGCAGCGGGAAAAAACCCTTCGGCACGGCGAGGTAGAGCGCCACGGTCAGCGCCAGGGTCGCCAGGGTCGCCAGCAGGGTCGCCGGCTGATGGCGCAGGACGATGCCGAGCAGGCGGTCGTAGCCGCGCACCACGCGGTCCCAGATGTCGCCCTGCTGGTGGCTGGAAGCGTGTCCGTACTGCCCATCCTGCCCGTCCTGTCCGCCGCGCCGCGAGGCATGGCCCGGGCGCAGCAGTTTGGCGCACATCATCGGCGTCAGCGTCAGCGACACCAGCAGCGAGATCAGGATCGCCACCGCCAGGGTGATGGCGAACTCGTGGAACAGCCGCCCGACCACGTCGGCCATGAACAGCAGCGGGATCAGCACGGCGATCAGCGACAGGGTCAGCGAAACCAGGGTGAAGCCGATCTGCTTGGCACCCTTCAGCGCCGCCTGCAACGGCGTTTCGCCGCGTTCCAGATGGCGGGCGATGTTCTCCAGCATGACGATGGCGTCGTCCACCACGAAGCCGGTGGCGATGGTCAGCGCCATCAGGGTCAGGTTGTTCAGCGAGAAACCGGCCAGGTACATCACGCCGAAGGTGCCGACCAGGGACAGCGGCACGGCAATCGACGGGATGAGGGTTGCCGGCAGATTGCGCAAAAAAATGAAGGTGACCATCACCACCAGGGCGATGGCCAGCAGCAGTTCCTTCTGCACGCCCTTGATCGAGGCGCGGATCGACTCGGTGCGGTCGCTGAGCACGCTGATGTCGACGCCGACCGGCATGCTGGCGGCCAGGCGTGGCAGCAGGGCACCGACGCTGTCCGCCACCTCGATGACATTGGCACCGGGCTGGCGCTGGATGTTGACCAGCACCGCCGGCGTCTCGCCGGACCAGGCGGCGAGGAAACGGTTTTCCGCGCCCTCCTCGACCGTGGCGACATCGCCCAGCCGCAGCGGCGCGCCCTCATGCCAGGCGATGATCAGCGCGCGGTATTCCTCCGGCGTGCGCATCTGGTCGTTGGCGTCGAGCATGATCTGCCGCACCGGGCCGTCGAAGCTGCCCTTGGGCAGGTTGACGTTGGCAGCGGCGATGGCCTGGCGTACGTCGGCGATCGACAGGCCGTTGGCGGCCAGCGCGCTCGGATTGATCTGCACCCGCACCGCCGGTCGCTGGCCGCCGGCCAGGCTGACCAGGCCGACGCCGGGCGTCTGCGCCAGCCGCTGCGCCATGCGCGTGTCGACCAGGTCGTAGACCTCCGGCAGCGACAGCGTGGCCGAGGTCACCGCCAGGGTCAGGATCGGCGTGTCGGCGGGATTGACCTTGCGATACACCGGCGGTGCCGGCAGGTCGTTGGGCAGGAAATTGCCGGCGGCATGGATGGCCGCCTGCACGTCCTGTTCGGCCACCGCCAGCGACACCTCCAGCGAGAACTGCAAGGTGATCACCGAGGCACCGCCGGAACTGCTGGACGACATCTGCTTGAGGCCGGGAATCTGCCCCAGCCGGCGCTCCAGCGGCGCGGTCACCGCGCTGGTGGTGACCGTGGGGCTGGCACCGGGATACAGGGTCAGCACCTGGATGGTCGGATAGTCGACCTGCGGCAGCGCCGCCACCGGCAGCAGGCGGTAGGCGATGATGCCCGAGGCCAGCAGCGCCAGCATCAGCAGCACGGTGGCGACCGGGCGCTCGATGAACGGGCGGGAGATGCTCATGGCGCGGGCCGGCGTTCACGCCGCTGCCGCTGGCGAAGGGTCGCCGGCATGCTCATTCGACGGCGGCCGGGCTGGCGGCGTCCGCGACGACGTTGACCGTCGAGCCCTCGCGCAGCCGGTCCAGTCCCTCGACGACGACGCGCTCGCCCGCTGCCAGGCCGTCGAGCACTTCGATGCGCTCGCCGGAACTGGTGCCCAGCGTCAGCGGCCGCAGGCTGATCCTGTTGTCGGCATCGACGATGAAGACGAAGGTGCCCTGGCTGCCGAACTGCACCGCCGCGTTGGGGATCACCAGCGCCTCGTCGGCGCGCAGCACCAGGCGCACGTTGACGAACTGGTTGGGAAACAGCACGCGCTGCGCATTGTCGAAGGTGGCACGCAGGCGCAGCGTGCCGGTGCTGGTGTCGATGCGGTTGTCGAGGCTGGACAGCGTGCCCCTGGCCAGCATCCGGCGCTCGTCGCGGTCCCAGGCTTCCACCGGCAGTTCCGGGTCGCGGCGAACCGCGTCGAGCAGGGCCGGAAGGTCGTTCTCGGTTACCGTGAACAGCACGCTGATCGGATCGGCCTGGGTGATCGTCACCAGTCCCTCGGCGTTGCCAGCGCCCACCAGATTGCCGACATCGACGTTGCGCAGGCCGACGCGGCCGGCAATCGGCGCGCTGATCCGCGTGTAGCCCAGTTGCAGACGGGCGTCGTCGACCGTCGCCTGATCGCTCTGCCGGCGCGCCTCGTACTGCCGCACCAGTGCCTGCTGGTTGCTGAGCTGCTGGGCGGAGACGAAGCCCTTGGCCTGGAGATCGAGGAAGCGTTGCAGGTCGATGCGGGCGCTTTCCAGTTCGGCCAGATGCTGCTTTTGCAGTCCCTCCGCCTGCGCCAAGCGCACTTGGTATGGGCGCGGGTCGATCTCCGCCAGCAGTTCGCCTTCCTCCACCACCTGGCCTTCGCGGAACAGCACGCGGATCAGTTCGCCATCGACGCGCGAGCGCACCGTCACCGTGTTCAGCGCGGTCACCGTGCCCAGCGCCTTCAATTGCAGCGCGAAGGGTTCGCGGAGCGCCTCGGCGACGCGCACCGGCATGGTCATCTCGCTCCAGTTGCGGCGTCCGCGTTGCGGTGCCTCGTCCGGCTTGGGCCGCAGCCAGATCAGGGCCGCCATCAGGGCGACCACCACGATCAGGAGGATCAGGCCGGTCTTCAGCGGCGAGCGCGGCGGAACAGGGGATGCGGAAGCTGGCGGCATGGATTTCCTCGGGCCCTGGGGCGACGGATCGGGCAACGCATGGACGAGGCGGCGACATCCATACAACGGATGGCGGCAGACCGTGGCGCGGCCAAATGGTTCCGCAGCGCGCCGGGGTGATCGCCTGACTCGGACTGGTACTCGGATTCGGATTCGGCCGGACGATCAGAAGCCGTGGGCGAGAAAACCGCCATCCACCGCCAGGCATTGTCCGCTGATGTAGGCCGCTGCGGGCAGGCAAAGGAACACCGCTGCGGCGGCGACCTCCTCCGGGCTGCCGACGCGGCCGAGCGGGGTGTGGTCGAGCACTTCGTCGAGATAATCCTGATCGGCCAGCGCGCTGGAGGTGCGCCGGGTGCGGATGTACCAGGGCAGCACGGCATTGACGCGGATGCCGTCGCTGGCCCATTCGCAGGCCAGGTTGCGGGTCAGTTGATGCAGGCCGGCCTTGCTGGCGCCGTAGGGCGCGCCGGTGCGTACGTGACGCTGGCCGGATACCGAGCCGACATTGAGGATGGCGGTGGCGGCGTGCTGGGTCAGCAGGGGATGGGCAAGGCGGCACAGTTCCCAGGCGGCGAACAGGTTCTGCTCGAAGATCGCCCGCCAGTCGACCTCGGCGTAGTCCATTGCCGGCAGGGTGAGGTTGCCGCCGGCATTGTTGACCAGGCAGTGCAGGCCGGCACCGAGGTCGCGCACCCAGTCGAACAGCGCACGGCGCTCCTCGTCATCGCAGACATCAGCCGCAAACGCCAGCACTTCGCGCGCCGGATGGGCATCGGCCAGCTCCTCGCGGGTGCGCTCCAGCGTGGCTTCCTCGCGCGCTGCCAGCAGCACGTCGGCACCACGGCCGAGCAGTTCATCGGCGATGGCGCGACCGATGCCGGCGCTGGCACCGGCCACCAGCGCGACTTGGCCGTCCAGCCGCCAGCGCGCATCGCTCATGTCGGCATCGCCTTGCAGGCGGTGCGCGGCGGGCGGCAAAGGAACACGGCGTGGCGAGGCATCGCGCAATCCTGTGGCGTATCCGGCTGCTAGCATAGAGGCCGACCCGGACTTCCGCACGCCCTCACGATGACCTTGTCTTGCCCTGCCCGTTTGTTGCCCGCTCTCGCGTTGTCCGTCCTCGTCCTGTCCGCGCTGGCGCTGTCGGCCTGCCGATCATCCGCGGCGGACTGCCGGCCGGAGGATGGCTGGAAGCGCGGCGAGCGCGGCGAAGCAGCCATTCCCGGCTGTGTCGCGCCGCGCTACCGCGAGGCGCACGAGCTCGGCCGCAGCCTTCACGAGCTGCTCGCCGAGCGCAAGGCGCTGGATGCGCGGATCGCCGCCGATCCGGCCGCCGAAGGCGTGCTGCGCCGCCGCCAGCGGCAGATCGACATCGACATCGAGGCGATTCGCGGCGTGGTCGTGGTCGAGCGCTGGCAGGTCGACGGTCGCTGAGACGCTGCGCGCGAGGCACCGCGATCAGTCGCCTGATCGCAGCGCCGGCAGCAAGGTGGCGGGATCGCCGTCGTGCGCGGCCGGTTCGATGCCGAGCAGGCGCACCAGCAGCGGATACACGTCGACATTGTCGAACGCTGCCAGCACCGCGCCACGGCGGAACGCCGGGCCGCGCGCCATGAAGATCGCCCGCATCGACGGCAGGGCCGGGTCGTAGCCATGCGAGCCGCCGTCCTCGGGCGGTTGGCGGGCGATGAAATCCTCCGGCAGCGCGTCCCAGCCTTCGTCCATCTGGCAGACGATGGGCGGCACGCGCGGATGGCTGCCATAGTGCCAGCGCGCCGGCAACTCGGCCTTGCGCCAGCATTCGTAGTGTTCATGGCGACCGAGCAGGGCGGCTTCCGCCTCGTCGTGGAAGCGGCTGCGCGGGGCGAAGCCGATCACCTGTCCGGCGCTGACCAGGGCGGCGTGGCGCGGATCGACCATCGACTCGGTGCTGATCACCTGATCCGCCGGCACCGCCGCCATGCCGTGATCGGAGACGACGACGATATTGGTCCGCTCCAGCACGCCGGCCGTTGCCAGGCGTGCGAACAGTTCGCCGAGCGCGGCATCGACCTCGCGCAGCGCCTGCCTGACTTCGGCCGAGTCCGGTCCGTGCCCGTGGCCGGCGCTGTCCGGGTGCTCGAAATACAGCGTGGCCAGGCGCGGCCGCGTCGTCGCCGGCTCGGTCAGCCAGTTGGCCACGGTGTCGATGCGTTCGGCCAGGCTGCGGCTGGCGTCGAACTCGAACCAGCGCGTCGGCCGCACGCCGCCGATGGCCGCTTCGCTGCCCGGCCAGGACAGCGTGGCGGTCGGCAGGCCGGCCTTTTCCGCGCCGACCCAGATCGGCTCGCCGCTCCACCAGCGCGAATCGCCGACCGCCTGCCGGTTGCCCAGTGAAAACGTGCCCAGTTCGGCATCGCGCATCCGGTTGTGGACGATGCCGTGGCGGTCCGGGCGCAGGCCGGTGACCAGGGTGTAGTGGTTGGGAAAGGTCAGCGCCGGATAGGACGGCGTCATCCACTGCGCCTGCACGCCTTCGCTGGCGAAGTGGTCCAGATGCGGCGTATCGCCCTGGCCGAGATAGTCCGGGCGCACGCCATCGAGTGATACCAGCAGCAATGACGCCGGCGGCAACGGCGCGTCGTGGCGAACGCCGGACGGCCCGGCGCAGGCGGCCAGCAGTGCGGCCAGCAGCAGGATCGGGGCAAGGCGGCGAAGCCCCGGGCAAGGTGGGGAACAGGGAGTCGAAGTCATGGAGTTGGACTGGCTGGAAGGCGGCGAGCGCGGTTGCCGCCGCATTGTAGTGAGGCCGTCGGATAGCTTGTTGACGCGCCTCAAGCACGACGGCGGCCTAGAATAGCCGGCCGATCCGCTCGCCGACCGCGCCGTGAACCTCACCGCCTCATCGCCGCTGCAATTCCGTCGCGCCACCGAGGCCGACATCGCCGCCCTGGTCGAACTGGTGACCAGCGCCTATCGCGGCGACGCCAGCCGCCAGGGCTGGACCACCGAGGCCGACCTGCTGGGCGGCCAGCGCATCGCCCCGGAAGTGCTGCGTGACAATCTGTCCGCGCCGCGCTCGTGCATCGCCTTGGTCGAGCGCGACGGCGAACTGCTCGGCTGCGCGCACGTCTGCGATCAGGATGGTGTCGGCTATTTCGGCATGTTCGCCGTCCGCCCGACGCTGCAGAACGCCGGCATCGGCCGGGCGCTGCTGGCCGAGGCGGAGCGCATCGCCGCCGGGGAATGGGGGTTGCCGATGATGCGCATGCAGGTGATCGACCTGCGCGAGGAACTGATCGCCTGGTACGTCCGCCGTGGCTACCGGCGCACCGGCGCGAAGGCACCGTTTCCGGCCACCGATCCGCGCTTCGGTCTGCCGCGCCGCGATGATCTGCGCTTCGAAATACTGGAGAAACCGCTGTGAGCGAGCCGCGTTGGGTGCAAGTCTGCGCCACCGCCGAAGTCCTGCCGGGCGAGATGCTCGGCGTCTGGGCCGAGGACGTGCAGGTGCTGGTGATCAATCACGACGGCGATTTCTACGCCCTGGAAGATCGTTGCAGCCACGAGGACTACGAATTGTCCGCCGGCGCGCTGCATGCCGATGAGGGCAGCGTCGAATGCACCCTGCACGGTGCCCGCTTCGACTTCCGCAACGGCGATGCTTTGTGCGCGCCGGCCTACACGCCGGTGCGCAAGTTTCCGGTCAAGGTGGAGAACAGCGCGGTGTGGGTGCAGTTGCCGGCGGCGTGAGCGCGCGCGCGCGGCCGGTTTGCTGAATGGCTGGCGGCGCGCTGATCGAGTCGGGCATTGCGTTGTCCGCGTGCTTGTCATACGTTTATGACAAATGTTCCGGAGCCGTACCATGTCCGATCCCGAAATCCGTCTCAATGCGCGTCTGGTCGGCGAGGACGCCGAGCGTTTCCGCGCGCTGATGCGCAGCGAGGGTCTGTCCACTTCGGATCTGCTGCGCACTGCGCTGCGCCATTACCACGCCGCGCGCCAGCGCGCCGCAGCCTCGCCGCTGGCTGCCTTCGAGCACAGTGGTTTCCTCGCCGGCGCGGACGGCCCGCCGGATCTGTCCGGCGACTACAAGCGCCATCTGTCCGCGGCGCTGGAAACCAAGCACCGCCATCGGGTCAACGAGCCGGCGGAATGATCCTCGCCGATACCGGATTCTGGCTGGCCCTGGGCAATCGCCGCGACAGCCACCACGATGCCGCCCTGCGCGCGGCGCGTCGTTTCGAGCGCGAGGGCTTCGCCACCACCTGGCCGGTGCTGACCGAAACCACGCATCTGTTGTGCAGCCGCATCGGCCCGGCGGCGCTGCAGGCGTTCATGGCCGGCATCGACCGTGGCGGCGGGACGGTGTTCGACCCACCCGACGACGCCGTGCATCGCGCCAGCGTGCTGATGCAGCGTTACGCCGACCTGCCGATGGACCTCACCGACGCCTCCCTGGTGATGCTGGCCGAGGAACTCGGCGAAGGCCGCATCCTGTCCACCGACCGCCGCGATTTCGCCGGCTACCGCTGGAAGAACACCCGTCCGTTCACCAATCTGCTGCTCGACGACTGACCCGGCCACGGCCCGCGACCTGTTAATCTGCGCGGTCGATTCCTGCTTGGATTGAATGCTCGATTCCGAGCGCACATCGTTGCCCGGCGGCGTCCGCTTCGCGGCTTTCGTGGTCCCGCCTCCCATCCCGCTTCGCAGCCAGACAATGAAAACCAGCGCCCAGATCCGCACCGACTTCCTCGAATTCTTCCGCAGCAAGGGTCACGCCATCGTCCCCTCCAGTCCGCTGGTGCCGGGCAACGATCCCTCGCTGCTGTTCACCAATGCCGGCATGGTGCAGTTCAAGGACGTGTTCCTCGGCGGCGAGAAGCGCAGCTACACGCGCGCCGCCAGCTCGCAGCGCTGCCTGCGCGCCGGCGGCAAGCACAACGACCTCGACTCGGTCGGCTACACCGCCCGCCACCACACCTTCTTCGAGATGCTGGGCAACTTCAGCTTCGGCGACTACTTCAAGAAGGACGCCATCGCCTGGGCCTGGGAATTGCTGACCGGGGTCTGGCGCATTCCCGCCGACAAACTGCTGGTCACCGTCTACCACAGCGACGACGAAGCCTTCGACATCTGGCACCGGGACATCGGCCTGCCCGTCGAGCGCATCATCCGCATCGGCGACAACAAGGGCGCGCCGTACGCCAGCGACAATTTCTGGCAGATGGCCGACACCGGCCCCTGTGGCCCGTGCAGCGAGATTTTCTACGACCACGGTGCCGACATCCGCGGCGGCCCGCCGGGGTCGCCGGACGAGGACGGCGACCGCTTCATCGAAATCTGGAACAACGTGTTCATGCAGTTCGACCGTCAGCCCGATGGCACGCTGGTGCCGCTGCCGGCCCCCTGCGTCGACACCGGCATGGGCCTGGAACGCATTTCCGCCGTGCTCCAGCACGTGCACAGCAACTACGAGATCGACCTGTTCCAGGCGCTGATCCGCGCCGCCGCCGGGTTCACCGGCACCGCCGACCTGGAGAACAAGTCGCTGCGCGTCATCGCCGACCACATCCGCGCCTGTGCCTTCCTGATCGTCGATGGTGTGCTGCCCGGCAACGAAGGTCGCGGCTACGTGCTGCGCCGGATCATCCGCCGCGCCCTGCGCCACGGCTGGATGCTCGGCGTGCGCGGCGGCTTCTTCTACAAGATGGTCGCCCCGCTGGTGGCATTGATGGGGGAGGCCTATCCCGAGCTGGCGGCGAAGCGCGAACTGGTCGAAAAGGCGCTCAAGGCCGAGGAAGACCGCTTTGCCGAAACGCTCGACTCGGGCATGAAGATCTTCGACGAGATCGCCCAGCGTGCGCAGGGCGTGATTCCCGGCGACCAGGCGTTTCGCCTGTATGACACCTACGGCTTTCCGGTCGACCTCACCGCCGACATCGCCCGCGAGCGCGGCCTGTCGGTCGACATGGACGGCTTCGAGGCGGCGATGGAGAGGCAGCGCGAGCGCGCCCGCGAGGCGAGCAAGTTCGCTGCCGCCGGCAACCTGCCTTCGGAGCTGGTCGCCCGCCTGTCGCCGACGCAGTTCCTCGGCTACGACGCCGGCACCGCCGACGACTGCCGCATCGTCGCCCTGCTGCGCGATGGCGCGGCGGTGCAGCGCATCGAGGCCGGCGAGCGCGCCGTGGTGTTCCTGGATCGCACCCCGTTCTACGCCGAAAGCGGCGGCCAGAGCGGCGACCACGGCGTGCTGCACGCCGGCGCGGCGCGCTTCGGCGTCGCCGACACGCAGAAGTTCTCCGCCGCCTTCCACGGCCACATCGGCCAACTGGACAGCGGCGAGTTGAAGGTCGGTGACCTGGTGAGCGCCGAGATCGACGGCGAGCGCCGCCAGGCCATCGTGCTCAACCACAGCGCCACCCATCTGCTGCACGCCGCGTTGCGTCAGGTGCTGGGCGAGCACGTCACCCAGAAGGGTTCGCTGGTCGCGCCCGACCGCCTGCGCTTTGACTTCTCGCACTTCCAGCCGATCAGCGACGATGAACTGGCCGCCATCGAGCGCCTGGTCAACGCGGAAATCCGCCGCAACGTCGAGGCCGAAGTGCACCACATGGGCATGCAGGAAGCGCTCGACTTCGGTGCCATGGCGCTGTTCGGCGAAAAGTACGGCGAAGAGGTGCGGGTGCTGCGCATGGGCGGGTTCTCCACCGAGCTGTGCGGCGGCACGCACGTTGCCCGCAGCGGCGACATCGGCCTGTTCAAGATCATCAGCGAGGGCGGCATTTCCGCCGGCGTGCGGCGCATCGAGGCGGTGACCGGTGCCGGCGCGGAAGCCCACGTCGCCGAGCAGGAACGGCGACTGGCCGACGTTGTCCGATTGCTCGGCGGCAGCGCTGCCGACATCGTCGACAAGGCGCGGCAAACGCTCGATCGCCAGCGCAAGCTGGAAAAGGAGCTGGAATCGCTCAAGGCCAAGGCCGCCGCCGGCGCTGCGGCTGACCTCGCCGCCTCGGCGCAGGACATCGGCGGTATCCGCGTGGTGGCCGCGCGGCTGGAAGGCGTCGATGCCAAAGCCCTGCGCGACAGCGTCGATCAACTCAAGAGCAAGCTCGGCAACGCCGCCATCGTGCTGGCCTCGGCCAGCGACGGCAAGGCCTCGCTGGTGGCCGGCGTCGGTGGCGCGGCGCTGGAAAAACTCAAGGCCGGCGAACTGGTCGCCCACATCGCCGCGCAGATCGGCGGCAAGGGCGGCGGTCGCCCGGACATGGCACAAGGCGGCGGCAGCGACGGCGAGGCGCTCAGACAGGCGCTGGCCGACCTGCCGCGCTGGATCGGCGAGCGCCTGCGGGCCGCCTGACCAGGCCGGCCGGGAAGCGCCCGCGTCCCCTCAGGCGCTTCCCATGCAAAACCCCCGATCCATCAGCCGCTTCCGCTTCCGTTCCGCCTTTCATTGCACCGCTGTTTTTCGTTCGCTAGTATCGGACCAATCAGGGGTTCAGCGTTGCTCCATGAAGGACGACCGGCATGGCGGGACCATGCGCAACAGACGGCTGCACGCCATGGAGGCGCACATGCTGATTTTGACTCGCCGGGTGGGAGAAACACTGGTCATCGGCGACCAGGTCACCATCACCGTGCTCGGCGTCAAGGGCAACCAGGTCCGCGTCGGCATCAATGCCCCCAAGGACGTGGCCGTGCACCGGGAAGAGATCTACCAACGCATCCACAAGGATGGCAGCAGCACCGAACCCGGCGTCACCACCGAAGCGGGCGAGGGCAGCTGACCACCCATCCGTCGCCTGCGACGCGCAAAGGTTTACGCGGCCAGTCCCCGCACGCTAAACTTTCCCGCTCTGCCGACCTGGCAGAACCAGCTTGCTGGAGTGATGCCCGAGAGGCCGAAGGGGCTCCCCTGCTAAGGGAGTATAGGGTCAAAAGCTCTATCGAGGGTTCGAATCCCTCTCACTCCGCCAATTCCCGCGCAATCTCTTGATTCACAAGGGGAAATTAAGCGGATTTTGATTGTCCCATGTCCCGCCCCATGTTTCGGGCGGTGATGACTGCGGCGATCCAGGCGTCGATTTCGGTCGACACCCAAAGCGAGCGGGTGCCTTGTTTGCAGGGGGCCGGGAAGTCGCCGGCGGCGATCTGGCGGTAGATCGTGGCGGGGCTGAGCCCGACGATGCGGCGCACTTCGCGCAGCGGCAGCAGGCGGACTTGGCTGGTCATGCGGCGATCTCCATCGCTGCCGGGGCGGTGTCGAGGTTGGCGACCAGCTGGTCGTTGCTCATGATGTTCCCTTGGCGAAGAGGACCAGGCCTGGCAGACCCTTGAAATGAGCATCGCAGGTCAGTAGTTCCGCGTCCTGGTAGCGGGCCGTGGCATACACGATAGCGTCGGCGGTCGCTAGGCCGTGTTCACGGTGCAGATCCGCCGCAAGCAGCGCGATGGAGGTATCCAGCGCCACCACCTGGCATTTCCGGGTGTAGGCGATCATCTGGTCGGCCTCGTCCTCACCCTGCTCGCGCACCAGCCACTTGGACAGCTCCAATTGCACGATCGTCGGTACCAGGCACTCTTTGCGGGCGGGGATCTGTTTGCCCAGCCGCTTGCCCAGTGTGCTGCCCACCAGCCACTCGATCCACGCCGAGGTATCCACCACGCGCCGCGGCGGCGGTGCCATCAGTAGCGGTCCTTGCGGTCGCGATACCCTTCAGTGCTGGCTCCCTTGGCGATCCCGGCAAGCTCGTCCAGCTCGGGCACCGGCATCATCAGGACGCCGTTGCCTTTGGGGATGAACACGAACTCCTGCCCGGCCTTCCAGTGCTGCTGTTCACGCACGGCCTTGGGAATCGAGATCTGGAACTTGCTGGACAGGGTGGTGGTGGCGTCCATTTCGTACATTCTCGATATCGATGATGAGAACGTAAGAATACAGGTTTGCGGCGGCGTGTCCAGCAAGGCATGACCACTCAAAACCATTGATCAATGGGAATCCCGGCTGTGCCGCCGCCCAGGGCGCGGCGCGCATTCATCGGCGTCCGGCTACCCTGCGAGCACGCGGCTGGCGGGAGCGCTTTTCCCGGTGCTTGATCGCCCGTGCCGGCCGAGCAGGGTGTCGATCACGACGTGCCGACGACGCGGGAGTCCGGAACTCATGGCGAAGCGGTCGTTTTTCACCATCGGCCATTCCAATCGTCCTCTCGACGAGTTCATCGGTCTGCTGCGCGAGGCCGGGGTGGAACTGCTGGTCGACATCCGCAAGATGCCGATGTCGCGGGCCAATCCGCAGTTCAATGGCGATGCCCTGGCGCAGGCGCTGCAGCCGTTCGGGATCGGCTACGAGCACAACGCGGCGTTGGGTGGGTTGCGCGGTCGGGCGGCGGGTTTGCCGGGCGATATCAACGGTTTCTGGTCCAACCGCAGTTTTCGCAACTACGCCGATTACGCCTTGTCGGATGCGTTCCGGGCCGGGCTGGCGCGCTTGATCGCGGCCGGCGAGGGGCGTTGCGTGGCGATCATGTGCGCGGAGGCGGTGTGGTGGCGCTGCCATCGCCGCATCGTGGCGGATTACCTGCTCGCCGGCGGCCGGCAGGTTTTCCACCTCTTCGCGGCGGGTCGCATCGAGGCGGCGAAGCTGACCGCTGCCGCCGTCATCCAGCCGGATGGAACGCTGCATTACCCCGCCGCGCAAGCGCCCTGAGCGGGCGCTGCGGGGGTGGATCGGATCAGCTGTTGTCCTTGATCGTGGTGGAGACGCCGTTGGTCTTCACGCTTTCGATGCCGTTGTCGCGGGCGGCTTCGGAGGAATACATCTGGCTGGTGCCGATGACCTGGTGGTTGGCCGCCTTGAGGTTGAAGTACGGCTTGCCGTTGCTGGCCGATTTGCGCTCGTAGCGCTCGTCCTGTGCGGCGTTGGCCTGCACCGAGGCTATGCCTTTTTCCGCCGCCGCCTTGGTGGTGTAGAGCTCGCTGTTGAGGATGGTTTCCGCATTGCCCGCCTTCAGCACGAAGCGGTATTGCCCATCGCTGCTCTTGCCCAGTTCAAACCATCCCGCCATGTCGTTCTCCCGTGTGGTGTGTGGTGGAAGGAGCAGGCAACGTAGCGCCTCTGTCGCGGCGGCTCAAGTACGGTGGCGAAACCATGCGAAACGCATGGCGTCGGGGGCGACTCATTGCGGCGGACCGGGACGCTTGCCGGGCTCCGGGCGGACCGGGCCGCGTTCGATCACTTCCACCCGAGGCGCGTCCCAGTCGCCTTCCACCCGGTACAGGGTGCGGTTGACCTGTTTCAGCGGCTGCTGCAGCACCGCCTGCGCAACGGCACCAATGGCGGCACCGGCGGGGCCGCCGGCGATGGCACCGACCAGGGGCAGCACGCTGCCGGTGCGCGGCAGCACTTCCATGGTCTGCGCGTAGTCGCGCGCGCGCAGGCCGGTGCGTCCGCGAATGTGGATCTGCGCGGCCGAGGAGTCGATGGTCAAATCGTCGGTGTGGGCGTCGCCGGCGGCGAAGGTGAAGTGGCCGCTGATGGTGTTGAAGACCAGGCCGGAGCGGAAGAAGTCGCTGAAATCCAATGCCAGCCGGCGCGGAATCTCGGTCAGCGAGAACAGCCCGAGGAAGCGCCCGGCACCCGGTTCCACCTGCGGGATGCGGCCCTGGCCGACGCTGATTTCGAGGTCGCCGTCGAAGGCGTCCATGGCGAAGGCCATCGGCGATCCCGGCCAGCCGACGCGCAGCCGGGCCAAGGTCTGCCCGCCTTCGATCAGGTCGCTGAAGCCCAGCGCGGCGAGCATGTCGCCGAGGTCCTGCGCGGTGAATTCCAGTTCGATCCGCGAATGCTGCCGACCGCCTTCCTGCATCCACGAGCCGCGACCGAACAACTGCATCGCCGGTGAGCGGCTCTCGAACAGATCGACGCGCAGGCCGTTGTCCAGCGGGAAGGTTTCCAGCCGCGTTTCGCCCAGGTCGGCGGCACCGAAATGCAGGTCGCCGACCCACAGATGGATCGGCGGCAGGGTGCTCGGTGGCAGGCTGATTCCGGCTGCTGCGCCGCCGCGCCGGCTGCGCCAGTGCAGGCGCTCGAAATGGACGGTGATGCCGCGCTCGTTCCATTGCTCATCGGGAGGCAGTTCGACCCGTCCCTGCAGGGCGGGGCCATCCAGGCGCACGCGCACGCCCTGTGCCTGCGGGCGGTCCAGGCGCAGCCGGGTTTCCTCGAAGACGCTGCCGAACAGGGCCAGTTCGCCGGTGAACAGGTCGATGTCGTGCAGTCGGAAGTCGCCCTCGCCGTCGCCCATGCTCATCGCCAGCCAGGCGCTGGCGTCCAGTGTCGGTGCCTGGCCGACCACGCGCAGACCGCTGGTCGGCGCGGCCACGGCATCGGCCTCGCCGAAGGCGATCACGCCGTCGAAGCGGCCGCTGTCGTTGATCCGTCCGTCCAGGCGCATCAGCGCGCCCAGCCGCAGGTCGAGGTTGCCGCGATCCTCACCCAGTTCGATTTCCGCGCGCAGCGGCATCCGCACCGCTGCGGCCTTGGTCAGCGGCGGCGGCAGGCCGATGTGGACGCCGACCATGTCCGAGGCCAGGCTCAGGGTCGGTGCCGCCGCTTCCGGCACGCGCACCTCGATGTGCCACTCCGCGCTGCCGGACAGATGCGGTTGCAACCAGTCGAGACCGGCACGGCCGGCGATCAGGCTGCCGGCTTGCAGCCGTCCCTGCAGGCGCGCGCGCAGCGCCTCGCCCGCGTCGGCGGCCGCGCCCAGAGCGATGGACAGGCGCGCCGGCTGGTCGCCGTGGCGTACCGCGAGGTCGTCGGCGCGCAGGCCGCGATGGCTGAAATCGACATCGCCTTCCGCGCCGTCCAGGGCGATGTTCCAGCGCGATTCGCGCAGGTCCGCCGCATGCAGGTGGGCGCGACCGTTCAGCGAGAACTCGCCCAGCGACGCCTTCAAGGGAATGTCCAGGGTCAGGTCGACGTCGGCCCGTCCGCCGATCGACAGGGCGTCCAGATGCTCGCCGTGGTGCTCCGCCAGCGGGCTGTCGCGCAGCAGGTCGAGCAGGTCGCTGCCGCTGCCGCTTCCGGCGACGTCAATCAGCAGGCGCGGCTCGGCGAAGGAGTCGATGCGGCCGCTGGCGCGCTGCACGGCGTTGCCGGCCACCTCGGCGGACACCTCGGCGGCGAAGCTGCTGTTGAGGAAGGTCGCCCGGCCGCTCAGGCCGGTCGCCTGCGGCCAGTCGGGCTGGTAGGCGAGGGTGATGTCGGCCAGTTCCGCCTCGGCGAGGAAACGGCCTTCTTCCTCGGTGAAGGGCCAGTCGTCGAAATCGCCGCGCAGCACCAGCCGGCCGCCGAGCAGGCGTCCGTCGACCAGCGCACGGTCCAGCCAGTGCGCTGCCTGCGGCGGCATCTTGTGGCGGATCCAGAACTGTTTGGCGGCGACCACCGGGCCTTCATCCACGCTGACGCGCAGGTCGGCGCTGGGCCGGCCGCCGTCGAAGCGCAGCGCGCCGGCGGCGTCGAAGGCGAAATCCGCACCGCGCACGGCCAGTTGCGGGGTGCCGACTTCCCAGTGGCCATCGACTGGCCGCGCGATCAGCGCGCCGTCCAGCGCCGCCGGCAGCGGGCCCAGCAGCGCCGGTGGCCAGTCGAGGATGAAATCCGGGCTGTCGATGCGCAGGTCGAGTTGGCCGTCGCGCCACAGCAGGTCGGCGTCCAGCGCGCGAAAGCCGGGCCGCTCGCCGACGGCGGCAATGGCGATGTCCTCCAGCCGCGCGGCCGCCGCCTGCACGCGCACGCCGTCCAGCGTCGCGTCCAGCCTGTGCAGCCGCGCCTGCGCTGCGCCGGTGCGCAGCCAGTCGGCCAGCGCCGGTCCGCCCAGCCAACGATCCGGCAGCGTCGCCAGCCAGGGACCGAGATCGAGACTGTCGGCGGCCAGGCGTCGCTGGCCGTCGCGCTCGGCGGCGCGCAGGCGCAGGCCATCGTCGCCGTCGACACCGGCCTGCCAGCCGTCGGCGTCGGCGTGCCAGCGCGCGTGCAGCGGCGCGATGGTGAGTTCCTGCGCGGTGCCGGCTTCGCCGCCTTCGCTCTGGCGGTGGCGCAGGGACAGGCCGTTGGTCGCCAGCCGCGCTTCGGCATCGACCCAGCGACCGTCCGCCATCCGCGCCCAGATTTCGCCATCGGCCTGGCCGGACAGCAGTTCCACGCCTTCCGGCGCGAAGCCGGCCATCCAGGTAGCGAGGTCGGCATTGCGCAGGGCGACGTAGCCGCGACCATTGCGCCGCGCGCGGTCGAAATCGCCGCGCAGCAGCAGCGGTGCGCCGCGTTCGGGATAGGCGGCGGCGGAAAAACGCAGGCGCTCGCCGTGGTCCTGCAGGCGGGCGTCGAAGCGCGGCAGGCTCCAGATCACCCCGCCCTGCGCATCGACCACGCGCAATCGTGCGGCGTCGATGACCAGTTGGCCCAGGCCATCGAATTGCGCCAATCCCGAGTCGCCACCACCACGGCCGATGCCGTGCAGTTGCCACTGGCCGCCGGCATCGCGCTCCAGCGTCAGCGCCAGTCCGTCCAGCCGCAGCGAGGCGAACGGCCGTCCGGGCAAGAGGCCGGCGTAGACGTCCAGTTGCAATGCCGCGCGGTCGATGTCCAAACGCTGCGCGCCCTCGCCGATGCGCAGGCCTTCGAGGTCGAACAGCGGCCCCTGCCGGCTCCAGCGCGCCTGCACCGCCTCGACCTGGATCGGTCGCCCGGCGCGCTCGCTCAGCCAGCGGCCGACCGCCTGCGGATCGCGCGCCAGCAGCGGCAGCGCCTGGCCGAGCAGGGCGACGCACAGGCCGGCCAGGATCACCGTCCCGGCGATGCCGTAGGCCAGCGTCCGCCGCAGCCTGCGCCAGCGTCGCCGCGGCGGCGTCATCCGCCGCTCATCCGGCGTCGCTCAGAGCAGGACGACGTCATATTGCTCGACCGAATACTGGTCGTCGGCCTGCAGGCGGATCGACTTGCCGATGAACTCCTCCAGCTCCGCCACCGCTGCGGATTCCTCGTCGAGAATCTTGCCGACCACCTTCGGCGAGGCCAGCACCAGCAGCTTCTGCGCCTCGAACTGGCGCACCGCGCGGGTGATCTCGCGGAAAATCTCGTAGCACACCGTCTCCGCGCTCTTCACCGTGCCGCGCCCGCTGCATTGCGAGCACGGCTCGCAGAGCTGGCGCTCCAGGCTGTCGGTGGTGCGTTTGCGGGTCATCTCGACCAGGCCGAGCGGGGAGAACTCGTACACCGTGGTCTTGGAGTGGTCGCGGGTCAGCGACTTCTCCAGTTGGCGCAGCACCTGGCGGCGGTGTTCGGCGTCGGTCATGTCGATGAAGTCGATGATCACGATTCCGCCGAGGTTGCGCAGCCGAAGCTGCCGGGCCGCCGCCTGCGCGGCTTCGAGGTTGGTGCGGTACACCGTTTCTTCCAGGTTGCGGTGGCCGAGGAACGCACCGGTGTTGACGTCCACCGTGGTCATCGCCTCGGTCTGGTCGATCACCAGGTGGCCGCCGGACTTGAGCGGCACTTCCTTCTGCAGGGCGCGCTGGATCTCGTCCTCCACGCCGAACAGGTCGAAGATCGGCCGCTCGCCGGGATAATGTTCGAGGCGCTCGGCCAAATCCGGCATGAACCGGCTGACGAACTGGCGCAGCCGCTCCCAGGTTTCGCGCGAATCGACGCGGATCTTCTCCACGTCGGCGCGCATCAGATCACGCATCGCACGCAGCGGCAGCGACAGATCCTCGTAGACGCATTCGCCGAACTTGGCATTGCCGATCGCCTCCTCCACCGCCTGCCAGGCCTTGTCCAGATAGGCAACGTCCTCGATCAGCGCCTCGGCCGGCTGGCCATCGGCATTGGTGCGCACGATGTAGCCGCGCGGGCGGCTGTCCTGCGACGCCTGCAGGGCCGCCTTCAGGCGCGCGCGCTCGTCCTCGTCCTCGATCCGCATCGACACCCCGAGCATCCGCGTGTACGGCAGCAGCACCAGGTAGCGCGACGGGATGCTCAGTTGCGTGGTCAGCCGCGCGCCCTTGCTGCCGATCGGATCCTTCAGTACCTGCACCACCACGTCCTGGCCCTCGCGCGCCAGTTCCTGGATCGGCGGGGTCGGCCCGTTGGCGATCTCCTCGCCCTCACCGGCCATCCCGGACAGGGCGCGGACGATGTCGGAGGCGTGCAGGAAGGCGGCACGTTGCAGGCCGATGTCGACGAAGGCGGCCTGCATGCCGGGCATCACCCGCATCACCCGTCCCTTGTAGATGTTGCCGACGTAGCCGCGCCGTGAGGCGCGCTCGATGTGGACCTCCTGCAGCATGCCGTTCTCGACCACGGCGACGCGGGTTTCACGCGGGGTGACATTGATGAGGATTTCTTCGGACACGGTTGACCACCGGAGTTGAGCGGGAATTCTGGGCGGGCGTCAGTCGGGGCGGATGCCGAAGCCGTCGAGCAGGACGAGGGTTTCGTGCAGCGGCAGGCCCATCACGCCGGAGTAACTGCCATGCAGCTGGGCGATGAAGCCGGCGGCGCGGCCCTGGATGGCGTAGGCACCGGCCTTGCCCATCGGCTCGCCGCTGGCGACGTAGGCGGCGATGCGTGCCTCGTCGAGCGCCGCGAAGCGCACTTCCGAGCACTGCAACGCCTCGCCGATGCGCTCGCCGTCGAACGCGCAGACCGCCGAGAGCACCTGATGCGTTTGCCCGGACAGCGCCCGCAGCATGGCTGCGGCGTCCTCGGCATCGGCCGGCTTGCCGAACACGCGATCCGCCAGCACCACCTCGGTGTCCGCCGCCAGCGCCACCGCGCCGACCGCGGCCGGCAGCGCGCGCCAGCCGGCCACGGCCTTGTCGCGCGCCACCCGGCGGACATAGTCGCGCGGCGCTTCGTCCGCCGCCCGCAGCTCGGGCACGTCGATGTCGATCACGGAAAAATGCAGGCCGACCTGTTCCAGCAACTGGGCGCGACGCGGCGAACGGGAAGCGAGATGAAGAGGTCTGGGCATGGATACCGTGGGCGGCAGCGGCGAACACCCGCAGGCCCGAATCGTAACGTCTTTGCCCGTCGCCGGTTCGTCGACGGCCGGCGCGCAGCGGGTCGACGCCTATACTGGCAGCGTCCTTCCCGCCGCCGCGTCCATGTCCGACCGCTTCCAGCTCATCGCACCCTACCGTCCCGCCGGCGACCAGCCGCAGGCGATCCAGCGGCTCGTGCAGGGCTTCGAGGACGGCCTGGCGCACCAGACCCTGCTCGGCGTGACCGGCTCCGGCAAGACCTACACCATCGCCAACGTGGTCGAGGCGGTGCAGAAGCCGACCATCGTGATGGCCCCCAACAAGACCCTCGCCGCCCAGCTCTACGGCGAGTTCCGCGAGTTCTTCCCGCACAACGCGGTCGAATACTTCGTCAGCTATTACGACTACTACCAGCCGGAAGCCTACATCCCGTCCTCCGACACCTACATCGAGAAGGACAGCTCGATCAACGACCACATCGAGCAGATGCGGCTGGCGGCGACCAAGTCCCTGTTGTCGCGCCGCGACGCGCTGATCGTCGCCAGTGTTTCCGCCATCTACGGCCTCGGCGACCCGGAGGACTACCTGTCGCTGCGCCTGATCATCCAGCGCGGCGAGCGGCTCGACACCCGCGAGCTGATCCGCCACCTCGCCAACCTGCAATACACCCGCAACGAGTTCGAACTGCATCGCGGCTGCTTCCGCGTGCGCGGCGAGAACGTCGACGTGTTCCCGGCGGAAAGCGAGGTGCAGGCGCTGCGCATCGAAGTGTTCGACGGCGAGATCGAGAACCTGTCGCTGTTCGACCCGCTAACCGGCGAAACCCTGCACCGCGTGCCGCGCTACACCATCTATCCGAAAACGCACTACGCGACCACCCGCGAGCGCGTCATCCGCGCCATCGACACCATCAAGGACGAACTGCGCGAGCGGCTGGAAACGCTGTACGCGCAGAACAAGCTGGTCGAGGCGCAGCGCCTGCAACAGCGCACCACCTTCGACATCGAAATGATGGCCGAGGTCGGCTACTGCTCGGGCATCGAGAACTACAGCCGCCACTTCACCGGCAAGGCTCCCGGCGAGCCGCCGCCGACGCTGTTCGACTACCTGCCGGCGGACGGCCTGCTGGTGGTCGACGAGTCGCACGTCACCGTCCCGCAGATCGGCGCCATGTACAAGGGCGACCGCTCGCGCAAGGAAAACCTGGTCGAGTACGGCTTCCGCCTGCCCTCGGCGCTGGACAACCGGCCGCTGAAATTCGAGGAGTGGGAGCGCCGCGCGCCGCGCAGCGTGTTCGTCTCCGCCACCCCGGCGGGTTACGAACTGGAAAAATCGCAGGACAACGTCATCGAACTGGTGGTGCGTCCCACCGGCCTGCTCGATCCCGTGGTGGAAGTGCGCCCGGTGGCCACCCAGGTCGACGACCTGCTGTCGGAGATCAACGAACGCGCCGCCCAGGGCGACCGCGTCCTGGTCACCACGCTGACCAAGCGGATGGCCGAGAACCTCACCGAATACCTGTCCGAGCACGACGTCCGCGTGCGCTACCTGCACTCCGACGTGGAGACCGTCGAGCGCGTCGAGATCATCCGCGACCTGCGCCTGGGCCGTTTCGACGTGCTGGTCGGCATCAACCTGCTGCGCGAGGGGCTGGACATGCCGGAAGTGTCCCTGGTCGCCATCCTCGACGCCGACAAGGAAGGCTACCTGCGCTCCACGCCGTCGCTGATCCAGACCATCGGCCGCGCCGCCCGCAACGTGCGCGGCAAGGCCATTCTGTACGCCGACCGCATCACCAAATCGATGCAGGCCGCGATCGAGGAAACCGACCGCCGCCGCGCCAAACAGGCCGACTACAACCGCGAACACGGCATCACCCCGACCAGCATCGTGCGCCCGGTGGTGGACATCATGGAAGGTGCCCGCGCCGCCAACGACGAACACGGCCGGCGCAAGCGCCGCGTCGCCGAACCGGCCGCCGACTACAGCATCCTGACGCCGGAACAGGCAACGCAGAAGATCAGGAAACTGGAACAGCAGATGTACCGCCACGCCCAGGACCTGGAGTTCGAGGACGCCGCCCGCCTGCGCGACGAAATCCAGAAAATCCGCCAGCAGGCGTTCATTGGCTGAGTGTCACGGCCGGTCCGGACGCCGGGCGGGCGACAAGGCCGCGCGGATCGTTCCTCGATGCGGTGGCCGATGATCCGCCCATTCCGGCGCGCAAGCCCGGCATAGGTTGGGGTGAGCGCAGCGAACCCCAACCTGTGGCCCTGCGCAATGCGCGCGCGGGCTACCAGCCCATATGGTGGCCGCCGTTGATGTCGAGGTTGGAGCCGGTGATCCAGGCGGCTTCCTCGCTGACCAGGAAGGCGACGGCGTAGGCGATTTCCTCGGGTTTGCCGAGACGGCCGGTGGGGATGTCGGCGGCGATCTTGGCGCGCACTTCCTCGGGCACGGCCATCACCATGTCGGTGGCGACGTAGCCGGGCGAGACGGTGTTGACGGTGATGCCGAGCTTGGCGTTTTCGCGCGCCAGGGAAATGGTGAAGCCGTGCATGCCGGCCTTGGCGGCGGCGTAGTTGGCCTGGCCGTACTGGCCCTTTAGGCCGTTGATGGAACTGATCTGGATGATCCGGCCCCATTTGCGCTCGCGCATGCCCTCGATCACCGGGCGGGTGACGTTGAAGCAGGAGTTGAGGTTGGTGTTGACCACGTCATGCCACTGCGCCGGGCTCATCTTGTGGAAGGTGCCGTCGCGGGTGATGCCGGCGTTGTTGATCAGCACCTCGATCGGGCCGATCTGCGCGACCAGGTCGGCGACCATGGCGGCGGCCTCTTCCGGGCTGCCGACATCGCCCTTCACCATGGTGAACCCGTAGCCCGCCGCGCGCTGCGCGGCCTGCCATTCGCGGGCCTTTTCCTCGTTGCGGTAGTTGGTGCCGACGCGGTGGCCGAGATCGGCCAGACGACGGCAGATGGCGGTGCCGATGCCGCCGGTGCCGCCGGTGACCAGGATGCTGCGCGGTGTGGTCATGCTGTGTTCCTCCCTTTTTGCTCTCTTGCGGAGCGTGTGCGGAGGATTCTACACAGCCCCCGGCGGGGCGGCTTGATGCGTGTCAATCGGCCGCCGCGGGGACGGCGTCGGCCGTGCGCAGGGCCTGCGGGCGATAGCGTTCCGCCGCCCTGTCCAGCCAGGCCGGCAGGGCGTTTTCGACCGGCACCGGCAGGTCCGGCAGCAGGAATCGCCAGGCGGCGCTCAGTGTGGCGACCGGTTGGTCGACATCGACCGGGCAGGCGGCGAGCGATTTGCTCAGCTTTTCGCCATCGGGACCGAGCGCCAGAGGCAGGTGCAGGTAGCGCGGCGTCGGCAGGCCCAGCGCGCGCTGCACGGCGATCTGGCGCGCGGTGGAGTCGAGCAGGTCGGCACCGCGAACGACGTCGGTGATGCCCTGTGCGGCGTCGTCCACCACCACGGCGAGTTGGTAGGCGTAGAGGCCGTCGCTGCGGCGCAGCACGACATCGCCGACCGTGCGCCCGGTGTCCTCGCGGATGTCGCCGAGGCGGCGGTCGCGGAAGGCGATCTCGCCATCGGCGATGCGCAGCCGCCAGGCCGGATGCGGGGCGCTGGGCCGGGCGACGCAGGCGCGATGGATGCCGTGCGTCGCGGCCAGGTCGCTGCGGCTGCAGCGGCAGGGAAACAGCATGTCTCGCTGGCGCAGGCGATCCAGTGCGGCATCGTAGGCGGCGTGCCGGTGGCGCTGGAACCGCACCGGCTCGTCGGCCTGCAGGCCGAACGCGGCAAGCGCCTGCAACTGCGCGCGCGCGGCACCGGGGCGCTCGCGCGGAGGGTCGATGTCCTCGATGCGCAGCAGCCATTGCCCGCCGTGGTGGCGGGCGTCCAGCCAACTGCCCAGCGCGGCGACCAGGGAGCCGAAGTGCAACGGCCCGCTGGGCGTGGGGGCGAAGCGGCCACGGTAGCGCGGAGTGCTCATGTCGGCGGGAGGCTGGGCCGGCGATTCATCAAAAAAGGGGCGCGGCAGGTTAGTTTAGGCGCGCCGGGCGCGTGTGGACGGATTGGATTCCGGCACGCTGCCCCTATCTCAGCAAATCCCCCGTTCTGCCGCCGGCCGAGGTCGGCGCAGGACTCGGTTTCAACCTGGAGACAAGCCGCCATGATGAGGATCGTGTTGTTCCTGGCCACCAACCTGGCCGTGCTGATGCTGCTCGGCGTGGTGATGTTCGTGCTGGAGTCGGTGTTCGGCGTGCGCCTGGAAGGCGGCGCGGGCCTGCTGGTGATGGCGGCCGTGTTCGGCTTCGGCGGCAGCCTGATCTCGCTGGCGATGTCGAAGTTCATGGCCAAGCGCGCCACCGGTGCCCAGGTGATCGCGCAGCCGCGCAACGAGACGGAGCAGTGGCTGGTCGCCACCGTGCGCAAGCAGGCCGAGGCGGCCGGCATCGGCATGCCCGAGGTCGCCGTCTACGACGCGCCGGAAATCAACGCCTTCGCCACCGGTGCCAATCGCAACAACGCGCTGGTCGCCGTATCCACCGGCCTGCTGCGCAGCATGAGCCGCGACGAGGCCGAGGCGGTGCTGGCGCACGAGGTCAGCCACGTCGCCAACGGCGACATGGTGACGATGGCGCTGTTGCAGGGCGTGCTCAATACCTTTGTCATCGTGCTGGCGCGGATCGTCGGCTCGCTGGTCGATTCCTGGCTCAGCGGCGGCCGTCGCGAAGGCGGCAACGGCATCGGCTATTTCCTCACCGTGATGGTGTTGCAGATGGTGTTCGGCCTCGCCGCATCGGCCATCGCCATGTGGTTCAGCCGCTACCGCGAATTCCGCGCCGACGCCGGCGGTGCCAGCCTGGCCGGCCGGCAGAAGATGATCGCCGCGCTGGAACGCCTGCAAAAAGGCCACGGCGAAAGCACCCTGCCCAACGAAGTCGCCGCCTTCGGCATCGCCGGCGCCAAACGCCTGTTCGCCAGCCACCCCCCGCTGGAAACGCGCATTGCAGCCCTGCGCAGTGCGGTGTGAGGTTGGAAGGCCGGGAATGGGGAATCGGGAATCGGGAATGGGGAATCGGGAATGGGGAATGGGGAATCGGGAATCGGGAATCGGGAAGCGAGAAGCGAGAAGCGAGAAGCGAGAAGCGAGAAGCGAGAGAACAGAGAACGTCGGATCGATCAGCGGTTGCAGGATCTGCAACAGCGCCTGCTGAGGGTGTCAGAAATTTTGTGTGAGAGGCATACCATGATGCTGCCAAGGAGCATGTATGCCACGCAAGAAGAAGACGCCGGTGGTCACGCCGGCCATTGATCTGCCGCAGGAATTTCTT
>Ga0265293_10000814_pt1 | contig 71712 bp, 73 predicted proteins | sample Munlanlewell138R_FD_192505 | JGI IMG/M metagenome (GOLD analysis project Ga0265293, IMG submission 192505) | Leachate microbial communities from a municipal landfill in Southern Ontario, Canada - Leachate well 138R | ecosystem: Engineered > Solid waste > Landfill > Unclassified | place: Canada... | reverse complement strand
ATTACTGATACCAACTTGTGGTTCGCTACACTTGGCGGTAAATACCCGTGGCTAGACTTTCACTAGCTAGATTAGTGCCATGCCTGGCACACATAAAAAGAAGGCTCTAAGGCCTTCTTTTGCTACATCCATTCAGTAAAGTCTATTTCCATACCAAGTGCTTTTGCAACACCTTTCCCATATTCTGGATCAGCATGGAAACAATTCTTAATGTGTCTCAGTTTTATATGTTCTTCAGAATCTCCCATATTTCTTGCCGTATTTTCAAACAGTACTTGTTGCTGCTCTGGGCTCATCAGTCTAAATAACTTTCCTGGTTGAGTATAATAGTCATCATCATCTTCTCTGAAATTCCATCTGGATACAATACCATCAGTCTTTTCATCAGGTAACTCATGTTCCTTGTACTCTTGCCAGTTTCCATAGCTATTTGGTTCATAATGTAGCTCTGAGCCTAGATTTCCATCTACTCTCATTGATCCATCTCTATGGAATGAATGTAGGTTCTTTGCGTTTTTAGGTGCGTTAACTGGTATTTGATGATGATTTACTCCCAATCTATACCTTTGAGCATCACCATATGAAAATAATCTTCCCTGAAGCATTCTATCAGGTGAATATGATATCCCCGGTACAAAATGTGCAGGATTAAAAGCTGCCTGTTCTATCTCTGCAAAATAATTATCTGGATTTTTGTTTAACTCTACCACTCCAACTTCTATCAATGGAAAGTCCTTCTTAAACCAAACTTTTGTCAAATCGAAAGGATTGTATTCCATATTTTCTGCTTCTTCTTCTGTCATCACCTGAATGTACATTGTCCACTTTGGATAATCACCATTTTCAATGGAATCATATAGATCTCTTTGATGACTTTCTCTATCCTTACCAACAAGAGCTTCTGCTTCTTCATCTGTTAAATTCTTGATGCCCTGATGGGTATGTAAATGAAACTTAACCCATACTCTTTCATTGTCCTTGTTTATCATTGAATAGGTGTGCGAACCAAAACCATGCATGTGTCTGTAGGAATAAGGAATGCCTCTATCACTCATGGTTATTGTAACCTGATGCAAAGCCTCAGGTAAAGATGACCAAAAGTCCCAGTTGGTATTTGGACTTCTCATATTAGTCCTTGGATCTCTTTTAACTGCATGATTTAAATCTGGAAACTTAAGTGGATCCCTAAAAAAGAAAACTGGAGTGTTGTTACCTACTAGATCCCAATTGCCTTCTTCTGTGTAGAACTTCATTGCAAATCCTCTTATATCTCTCTCTGCATCAGCTGCTCCTCTTTCTCCAGCAACAGTTGAGAATCTTATAAGCATTTCAGTAGTTTTACCAACTTCAGAAAATATTGCAGCCTTAGTATATTTCGTAATGTCATTAGTAACTTTAAATGTCCCAAAAGCACCTGAACCTTTGGCATGCATCCTTCTCTCAGGTATTACTTCTCTATCAAAATGAGCTAACTTCTCTAAAAACCAGAGATCCTGTAAAACCATTGGGCCCCTTTTTCCAGAAGTCATGGAGTCTTGATTGTTACTTACAGGTGCACCAGCTGCAGTTGTTATCCTAGGCTCTTTGCCAATAGTATCGTTTTTGCTTTTAGAAACCTTTTTTTCTTTATCATCCATATAAACCCTCCTTACTAATTTTCTTATAATCAGTCTCTATATATCTACCCTAATATTGTCAAATAATTCAATTAATTTATAATAGTTACAGAATTTGCTAAATCCTAATTATACTGGTAAAATTTATATATACATATAATAAATCAGGTTAAATGGAGGATTAGGTATGAATGAAACCCAAAAAAAAGACATGATAAACAAGACAAAGGAAGAAATATCGAGATTTCTTGATTTATTTCTCAAAATCGAAGAATACCTTGAAAAAAAAGATAGGGTCATAATAGGTATTGATGGAAATAGCGCTAGCGGCAAAACAACCTTGGCAAATGCCCTTAAGGATATATATGGAGTTGATGTTATACATATGGATGATTTTTTTCTTCCAAAGGATTTGAGAAGTGAAAAAAGACTAAATGAAATTGGTGGTAATATTCATTACGAAAGATTTATCGATGAAATTGTAAATAACATGGATCAAGAAAAGTTAGTGTATAGGAAGTTTGATTGCTCCAAAATGGACTACATAGAAGATAAAATAATAGCACTAACAAAACCAATGCTTATTATTGAAGGTGTCTACAGCCTCCACCCCAAGTATACCCAAATATATGACCTAAAGGTCTTCTTAAGTTCACAAGATGAAGATCAAAAATCACGAATATTAGAAAGGAGTAACCAAGAAAAATTAGATAGATACATTAAAGAGTGGTTGCCTCTGGAAGAATCCTATTTCAAGGAATTTGAAATAAATAAAACTTGTGACTTCATTTTTTAAAATTCTTTACATATACCCCCTCCCCGTATATAATTGTTTTGGGAGGGTATAAGATGAAAAAAAATAAGAATAAAAGTAATAAATCGAAAAAAGCTTACATAATGGAGTCTAAATGTGATAAGTCTCCTTTTTGCCCATCAAAAAGAGTCTGCCCTACAAAAGCTATTGAAAGAGAAGGCTTCTTCATGGGAAAGGTTTTTGTTAATGATGAGAATTGTATAGGATGTGGAAAGTGTATCCAAGTCTGTCCACATGGTGCTATTACTTTCAGGTAATAATAATCCCCTAAGAAATTTCTTAGGGGATTATTATTTGTTGTTAAATTAATTATTCTCTTCTAAATATATTGAATTTAAATTCATGAAATAGTATTTTGATTTATCTTCATTTATATTAATATCTATACCATTAAATACTAGCATAATGTTTATATCATCAGTAGCTATTATATAAAGCATATCTTCAATGTCTGCTACTTTAGTATATATATCTGATGGTGGGTATCTTTTGGCTAGATCGCTTAAATATTTGTCAAAACTTTCCTCTATTATTAACTCCCCATTTAAGGTTACGCTAAAGAGTGGAGATTCTTGACCCCTCATCATTGACCAATTAAATATATATACTCCCTTAACACCACTGAATTTAACTTCAGCTAAATCTTTCACCATATAGTCACTAAGAACAATTAGATTGGAATAAGACGATATATCAATCTTCTCAGCTGGCATGACTAGATTTGTTCCGTAAAATTTTGGTCCATCTCCTTCATATGATGGCCACGTGTGCTGGAATCCAAATGTTTCTTGGAAATTGTTGTTTTCTCTCAAGTCCTTGCTAAACCACTGCGGATGGTTATCATTATCTTTATAAACTAGATAAAGTACAATCTCTGTAATTATCTCTTTTGATTCTTGACTTGGATCAGCACTTTTATTTATCTGATTATTAGAAAGCATCCCTTCTGATTCTAAGATATTTTCTAGTTTCGATAACTGGGATCTATATGGTAAAGAGTGATAACCAACCAAAGGTAATACTGCAATTAGAACAACTAAAATCGAAATTAAACTAATTGGAATATGAGATTTTTTCCTTTTAAATAATAATAGAATCACTGAAATTACAGTAAATATCCATATAAGACTAAAGGAGTACTCGGTATCCATTAATCCATTTTGAGAAATTTGAACAATTAATGCCCATAATTGAAATCCTAGAATCACTAAAGCTGTTATAGGAAAGACCTTTTTATAAAACATTGGAAGTGAACCCTCATGATTTGTAACCAATACATGAAGAAGTAGTCCTCCAAGAGCATAACTAGTAGCAATTCCAGATAATTGAATAAATGATGTCTCTATCCCTTGAATTGATGTTCTAACTGTCCAAACTAAAAATACCACTGTTAAGGCTAGGGCTATAGGTATTAATATATAGTCAAGCAAAACTTCTACAAATCTTGATTGTTCCTCAGCATATGAACGCTTATCATCTCTGTCTTTCTTGCTAAGATCCGGAAAGTATCCTAAAAAGATTGAGAAACCTAAGAATCCAGATATAGTGCCTAAATATTGATATACTTTGTAACTCATATCCCTAAATAATAATGCTTGTATCGCTCCTGCCACTGCAGAGGAACCACCCATTATTACTAAACCATATATTAAAGCCACAGCCCCTGCTCTAATGGTCATATAAAGAGATTTGGAAAAGTCAGGACTCTCTTTTGGGTGACCTGCAAAAATTACAAATAGAATAACAGATGAGTATATCAATGCCATAACTCTAAATACAGAAAGATCTGTTAGTCTAAGATAATCATAGGTGTAATAACTTTGTGTACTGCTTAAAAAATAAAGGAGTATGAAAGTTATAAGACCTATAACTGCCGCTGCTAAATTTGCGTATATAAAATCTCTTTGAGAATTCTTTCTGCTTCTAACATAGGCAATTAAAGCCATCCCCGATGCTGCAGCTAGTGCTAGTGCAAAATGAAGACTATTTAACAGCAGACTAAAATCTTGCTGAACTTCCCACTCCATTTGGATTCTAACAACAGTCACCAATGAAAAAAGTAGAGCACTTATCATGGAAACAGGATAATCACTAAATGATTTTATAGCCCCTTTATATACTTTAAGAACTGATTCTTTTATACCACTCATATCTCTTCCTCCTCTTTTTCGGAGTATTTTTACATTATATAATTACCCCATATCAATCAAGGATAATATTACAATTTGGATACGAAAAAAAGGCTCTATTTAGCCTTTCTTTCCTTTGCTTCCCTTATTTCTTTTTCATACTTAACATTAGGTGGAATGATCAAAACCGATGCATATCCATCCTCTATAATCTTAGCATTAAAAAATTCCTCTTCTAAAAATACATAGGCTAAAATCCTTCCATACTTATCTCTTTCTTGAATATCCTTTTCCAATCTTACTTTTTTATTTAGGAGAGCTTCCTTTGTATAATCTGAAGCTTCTACTCCTTCAGGTGTATTTAATGCTGAGTCAGGGTTAACACTCTCTGGAGAGTCCACTCCTATTAATCTAACAATTTCAAGTTCACCATCAAGATCCACAATTATTGTATCCCCATCTATAACTCTATCAACCCTATACAAATCAGTATCATTCTGGTTAATTGCCATAGATGCTACTATCAAGATAGATATAAAAATTGCCATCCAAGTAGCATTGTTAAATAACTTCTTCATGACTGCCTCCTAGGCAAAATCTGTTAAAAATTATAGGATCCATACCAAGTGAAATATATGTTGTCATAACTGAAAACATCAATTAAGGGGTACCAAACATAATATATTCTCTCATATTCATCATAATGAATCACATCAGGTTCGATAAAATTCTCTTCTAGAAAGTCTGGACTGGTCTCATAACTGGAAGAAAATATTACCATTATTTCAACATCTGTTAGTACCTGTTCTCTATAATATAGACTTAGGCTTCTGAGCTCTTTTGCAATATTAACCCTGCTAATAGCATCAGATTGAAGATATTTATCAAAGCCATCGTCATCAACATATAGATGAATACTTGTTACTGTACCATCATTTGAGACTAACACATCATAGTAACTAAATGGCACCTGGATATTATTAACATTCATGGAAGGGTAAAAATCATACAAATGATTTACTAAATCTTCAGCAGTCATCCCTTGTGGTAATTCTATGCTATTTGAGTGCCCATAAGCTGAAGTTACTCCATCTTTAACTGATGCAACCCTAAATTGAACTACATCACCTTTTTCATATCCAATAACCTCGACTGAAAACTCAGGATACCATCCCCAATTATTTCTACCGTAGGGATCCAGTACCTCAAACCAACTATCTCCCCCATCATAGGATTCGTAAACTTTATAGTAATCTGAACCGTTATCATCCCATTGTAGATTTACCCTTAAACCAGTAACCACATTAGCAGTAATATTCTTTGGTGGTAGGTACCTATAGTTTTCATATAGTCTCACAGTTAAGGCTATAGCTTCTTCTTTACTAGTATTTCTTAGTGACCTAAAGGTATTATCCTCGTATCCTTTAATAGTTCCAATATTATTCAAAAACTTCACTTCACTTACAGCCCATGAGCTAATTGTCTCCTTATCCTTAAAGGTTAAATCCCCAAAATCATTGACATAACCTGAATCAATAGAGCTAAGGAGTCTAAAATACATAACAGCTATTTGCTCTCTAGTTATATTGGTTAATGGGGAATACAATCCTCCTCCCACACCCTGCACTATTCCAAGATTATAGGCTTTGATAACTTCAGGATTACTTGTATCACTGAAGGGATTATCATCTGTAATTATAATTTCTTCTCCTGTTATTCCAGCATATAGTTTGACTACCAATTCAGCAAACTCCTGGCGAGTTATGCTACCTTGGTACTTATCCATTAAGCTTGGAGTTAGTAAATCATACTCTTTTGCTTTATTAACCTCACTAAGAGCCCATTGCGATGGTGCAGCTTCAGATATATTCGGAACTAGTATAATTGCGATAATTAATGATAAAATAAGCTTTTTCATTTTACTTCCTCCAATATTGTGACTAATTCATATATGTCTTAATACCCTAAATAAGCAAAAAAATTCAAATTAATAGGGGATACAAGATCCCCTTATATCTTCATGCCCATTTCCAGTCTATACTCAAGCTTTTCAACATCTTCATTTGAGTATGCCTCTAAATCAAATCCTATAATCCTAAATCCCATCTTCTTATAAAAGCTAATTGCAGGATAGTTACAACTCTGAGTCTCCAAAACTATAGCTCTGCAACCATGATTTCTTGATGTTTCAATAGCTTTTTCCATTAATGCTGTCCCAATTCCTTCTCTTCTATATTTATCAAAAATTAGAATATTGGTTATTCGCATTCGATTGTTCCATTTTTCATGATTAACTTCTAAATAACCTACCAACTTCTCCTTAATATAAGCTCCAAATAAGGTTGGTTTTTCAAGGTAGTCTTCCAAGAGTTTATCTTGAAATCTTTTTTCTATAGGTGTTGAAAAGTGCTTTTTAGTCAATCTAAAATTAATACTTTCATCATTGTATGTTTTTTGAATATCATAGTAAAATTGTGATGTGTAGCTGTAATCTACCTGCAATCCTTTGTAGGAATCATCAAGTTTTTGAATTCTTAAATCCATAATATTCACTACCCTTTCCTTTAAAATCTAAGAAGGAAACACGACTTTTTCTTTTTCCATAAGACCTCTGGCAATAAGTAGCATAATCAATGTAACGGCTACTGATGTAAGAAGTGTTATCAATGCTAGAGTAACTGATCCATCACCAGATAATATCTTGTTCATACTTATCAAGTTATTATATATGGGAATAAATTCAAAGATTTTAGATCCATCTGATGACCCAAACATATTCATAAATCCACTGATCATTACCAACATATAAGCCGGTGTAATATAAGCCCCCGCTTCCTTAACTGAGTTTGCTATCATTGATAAGACTGCAATCATGGTTACATACATTCCCACTAATCCAATCATGGAAATGAAGAATAAGCCTAGGTCCAAGGAACTCATTGCTAATTGAGAAAATTCAAATGAACCAGTAGATGAAAATATTCTTGCAGAAAATGGTATGGATATTAGTACTCCCATGAAAGATGAGCTCATGGATATGAGAGCAACTACTGAAAGACTAAGTATTTTACCACCAATTATTAAGGACCTGTCAATAGGTGTTATTAACATACTTGCCATGGTACCTCTCTCTTTTTCTCCAGCAATGGAATCAATACCTATTCCCATAGCACCAGCAAAAATAAATATGGATACTAATAATGGTATCATGCTGGCAAAACCTCTGTCTATTCCCTTATCTTCGTCAGGGATCTCAATCTCATTTGACTCCATATTATATACTTGTATAAATGATTCATCTCCTAATCTATTTGCCAAAGTAATATGTCTATAATTTTCTAATAGTGAACTCACTTTATAATTTGCCTGCATTGAATAATCATGCTTTGGTGAGTATAATCCAGTAACTAAGGGAACTTCTCCTGATTGAAAATTTAAAATCTTACTATCAAAGTCAGCATCAAAAATAATGTGATAGTCAATATCCCCATTAAGCAGTAATTTTTCAACGTCATTTCTAGATAAACTTTCAATGGATAAATCAATTGTAGGATCAGCCTTAATCATCTCTTGTATTGAAGCTGGTACATTTTCTCCACTTAATCTCGTTACATGAGTCATTATATCATCTTCAGCTCTCCCAATCATTATACCCATTAAAGAATAGATTATAGCTATGCTTACCATAGGTAAAATAAAACTAGTGATAATTAGTCTTCTATCTGTAAAGACTCTTCTTAATTCTTTCTTTGCTATTAAGAGTAAGGATCTAAACATTTTCTTCACCTCTATTGCTTTCATATAACATGAAAAATGAATCTTCCAAACTACCCTGCCCTGTGGATAAAAGTATTTCACCTAGTGACCCTATTGCCTTAATCCTTCCGTCCATAATTATACCTATTCTATCGCACAATTTTTCTGCTACATGCATCATATGGGTGGATATTATTATAGTCTTTCCTTTTGATTTTAATTCCAGTAAATAATCAGTAACAGCCTTTGCGGTTATTATGTCAAGACCATTGGTTGGTTCATCAAATATTATAAGATTAGGATCATGTATTAGGCTAACTGCTATTGACAATTTTTGCTTCATTCCAGTTGATAAATCTGCTATCTTCGTAAATCGAAATGGAGTTACACCAAAATAGTCGAAAAGATGGTTCATCCTTCTTTCGATCAATGCTTCATCCATATTGTGAAGTTTACCAAAAAATCTTGTTGTATAATCAGGTGTAAAATGTGTATCTAGTTTTAACTCACTAGTTAAAAATGCCAACTGGCTTCTTACTTCTAGAGGGTCTTTAACACAATCATATCCATTGACCTTTATAGTTCCACTACTTGGTGCAATAAGAGTAGAAAGACACCTTAGGGTGGTTGTTTTACCAGCTCCATTAGGTCCAAGCAATCCAAATATTTCATTATCATAAACCTTGAAGTCTATGCCATCAACTGCAACTTTATATTTCTCACTAGTCTTATTTACTTTCATTTGTTTCTTTGACAATTGAAACACTTTTTTTAGTCCATTAACTTCTATCATGATTTTCCTCCTGATATCTTTTTAACTATCCAATACCATTCTAACACAAGTATAGTCACTTAAGACAAAAAAAATAAAAAAACTGGGAATTAACCCAGTTAATCATTTTTTAGATCTGCATACCTTCTTCTTTAGCCTGATTGTCAAGCTTGGATCCTATACCTATTCCTATAAAGGTTCCTAACATTGCACCTAATAATAAATACTCAAGAACCAAAAAGCCAAGGATTCCACCGATCATTGCGCCACCAATTCCAAGTATGGTTATATATTTACCCTTCTTTACAAAATTGTGTTCCTTAGAAAGGACAGTGACAAGGTCACTTCTAACTTTTTTTAAAGATCTTATCTGTTCATTCTTTACTTTTCCATCTGTTTCTTTAAGTTCCTTAATAAGATTACTCATCTCTAGGAGATAATCATCATACTCCGCTGCCTTAATATTTAAATTTTGGGTTCTGGCAACAATATTGGCATATACTTCAAGCTGTAATTTTCTTTTTGTGTTATAGTCTAGTTTTCTTCTAAGTTCATTAAGATCTCTAATAATATCATGATGTATACTCATACACTTTCCTCCCCTTTATAAATTTGTGTATTTTAATTTAAAATGTTCAATTTAGAAATTTCTGACTTATTAATATTATACCACGATTACATGCAAAATCATCAATTTATCAGAAAAAATTGTGTCTATTTTTTGTCATATATTGTTAAATAATCTGTATTTGTCAACGTTTGCGCATCCTCTATTTTCTAAGTATTTGATAAACTAGCGTTTCATCTATAAAAAATAATATGAAAAAATATATTATCATATGATAATATAATATTGATAATTTTTCATCATTGTTAACTATATATTAAAGAAAGTTAACATTTTTCCAATTAAAAAACACCTCGTGCTTTGAGGTGTTATGGCTCTTTTATAATGAAATTAGACTATATAATTCTCATTAACTTCATTATCTCACCCTCAGGTAACCTTTCGTTGATTCTGGAGGCTGCTATTACTTTAATCCATTTTTCTAAATTATCCTTCTTTAAACTAGATTTACTAAAATAATAATCCATGTATTCTTTAATTAGCCTTTCTCGAAATAACTTTATAAAGATCTTGAAAATTGGATTTTGAAAGGGTAATACTGCATACCTTAATATTACAATAGTTCTTGCAACATCAGCCAGGGGGCTTCCTCTTCCTGCAGTCATCCAATCTATTACATTTATACTAGTTCCATCATAGAATACATTATCAGTATGATAGTCCATGTGACACAAAACATTATCATCAGGTAAGTCTCTTAGTATTTCTAGGATTTCATTTTTTTTATACTCATCTAACTTAAGGGATGATTTAATAGTTCTCTCAATGCTTTCCTTCACGCTTTCTAATTCATCACACCTATTCTGATGAATTAGAAGATGAGTATTTGCTAACAATTCTCCTACCTTCTTAACCCCTTTGAAATCATTCAACAACAAGGTTGTAAGGGACTTTCCCTTAACATTCTCATAAACAATCCCATCCTTACTGTCATATGAAATCATTTCAATAGGACTAGGACATAATCTATTATTTTTGCATATATTTAGTGTCTTATTGTATTCCTTAGTTACAGCTTCTCTGGGGATGAAGTCATAAAAGAGTTTTAGAACATGCTCTTCTCCCCAATGATAAACCTCAGCGGTTCTTCCTCTTGCTATAAATTTACCTAACATAAAACACCTCCTTCAATTACTCAGCAAAATCTATTTCTTTATTAAACATATGCTTGATTTTCTTTTTCTGGTACATATTGTAATCCGCTGTAGATAATAAATCAGAAAGGGATTTAGAATCTGTTGGAAAATGAGAAGTCCCAGCACTTAACCCTAAAAACCTTAGTCCAGTTATTTCATTTGTATATTCAATATTTTCGATTTCTAACTTATCATTATCTATCTTATCTCCATCAATAATTACAACAAATTCATCACCTGATATCCTATAAAAATTATTTCTGTAGTATCTTTTCAACATCTCCTTTGTAAAGTCTATCAAGTACTCATCGCCCTTAGCATGACCAAATACGTCATTTATGGATTTGAAATTATCTAAATCAAGAAAGATCAGGTTAAAGGGAAGTCCCTTATTTATTTTAGATGTAACATCATCTAAAAGGACTTGCCGATTCTTAAGGCCTGTTAAGGTGTCTGTTCTAGATTTCTTTAGGAAAACCTCTGCATCCTCGTTGACTCTCGAAAATTGGAATGCAAGATTATATGACAATAAAGATATGGAAATAATAACGAAAAGTATGATTAATCCATTTATGGTACTAATACCTTCAATAAAAGTATAATTTGAAATTGCTACAAGGGATAATAAAGATAGGCTAAGGGATAGCATATGACTTATGATTCTTTCATTAGAATTCCACAATGTATAAGTGAATTGATTGCTTAAAAGAATATATATCTTCTTTATAGATATGGCATGAAGAAGTGTTTGACTTAGCAATACTATTAATTGAAAATTATTGCCATTGAATATGTGCCCGAATCGAACTGACAAAGCAAAGATAATATATGTATAAACCCATGTTGAAATAAACATGGTTAAAGTAATTTTTATTGGTTGATTTAATAGAAATAATAATGGAATTACATAAGCACTGACTAACCATAACAACAAACCATTACCTTGAAAATTATCTATATTATTAAGAGTGTTAAAGCCTATATGAACAGCATAAAACAAAAGAGCAGAATAAATAGACATAACCATTATATTAACTGCTCTAGAATATTTTTTTTTGGATAATTTAAAAGTTATGTATAAATTTATCACTATCATTTGCATAACAATCATAGCAACGTAAAAGTATATCATAATAGAAACACCCCTATAAACTTTTATTATATATTTATTGTACTCCAATTCTCGCTTTTTAAAATATGTTTTTTTCAGAAATACCTGATGTAAGTATCAATAACCCCTTCATTTCTTCTAAAAATTGATACATAATAGATAAATTTTGTAATCCAAATTCCATTGCTTCTTCCTTTTTATATTTTTCTAAGGTTTTTTCAATACTACCAATAATAACTTCAAATCCCTGGTTCTCAATAATAGTTAGTTCCACCTCTTTAGTGATTTTAATAAGTTCCTCAATATTACACTTATTCTGTACCAGCTTCTTTGCTAGTTTATTTAGAAAAACCAATGATTGTAGCGTTTCCTTCTCTTTGCTAATTTTATAAGTGTAATCATTCAAATTAAAAATTGTATATTCATTTTTATCAAATTCAAGTCTATCTAAACTATTATCAATTCTTAAATTCATCTCATCAATAAGCATTTGCGAATTGTCACTAAATTCAAAGTTCTCCAAGGTTTTATAAATATTTCTTATTAGTTCAAGCTTTGTTCTTTTTATACCCTCTAGATCTTCTTTTATTCTCTTCTCTAACCCTGGCATATAGATATTTAGTATTAATGCAATCCCTGCCCCAATGATCATCTGAGCCATTTCATTGCCCAAACTTACAAGTGAAACGTCCTCAGCACCTAATAAATGACTCACTAATACTGAAGCTGGTACTATTCCATCATTTAATTTGAATCTTACTGCAAAAGGTATAAAAAGCAGTAAGTATAAACCAAAGGCTACAGCATTGAACCCTACCACTGAGAATACCAATGCACCAATGAGTAGAGCAAAAAATGTAGCACTAATTCTAATAGCTGCTAACTGAAATGATTTTCTCCTAGTATTCTGTAAGCTCAGTATCACAACTATTCCTGCATTTATTCCATAGTTAAGGTTAAGTAATTGGGCTATAAAAACAGCTAATGCCGCTCCAACTCCCGTCTTTAAAGTTCTTAAACCCACTAATTTTGTTAGTTTTGGCAATTTACACATCTCCATTTGTTAAATACTTAATTGATGCTTCTTTTTCTCCTATTTACAATTGTCTCTCCTTGAGATAACAACATTCCAATTAACATTAATACTGCCCCGAAATAGCCTCGTAAGGACATTGATTCCCCAAGGAGGATAATACCACCAATTGCTGCAAATACCGCTTCCATGGAAAGAGCAATAGCTGCATGGGATGGCTTGGCATCCTTTTGTGCCACTACTTGTAGAGTATAGGCAACTCCAACTGACATTAATCCACCATAAAGTATAGGAATTCCAGCAGATAAGATCCCAGAAATTTCTATAGTTTCAGTAATTAAAGCTGCAATCAGGCTCAAAATTGAACACATTGCAAACTGAATTGATGATAGTTTAATTGGATTTGCATTCTTTACAAAATATCCAATAATAATTATATGTGATGCCCAAAAAAATGCACCAATTAATTGTAGCAGATCTCCAAATTGAATTACAAAGTCACTGGTTATACTTAAAAAATATAATCCAATTGCAGCAACAATAGCTCCAGTCCATATGTAAACATTTGATTTCTGTCTTAAAAACAATCCTATGAGTGGAACGATAACTATGTATAAACTAGTTATAAACCCAGCATTACCAGCTGTTGTATACTTTAAGCCTACCTGTTGTAAGGTAGCTGCCGTGAAAAGTACTGTGCCAGCAAGCACCCCATATAATAACAACTTCTTGTTAGATTCCTCATTTGTTCTAACTTTATTCTTGCCATTTCCCAAAAAATAAATCACAGGAAGTAAGGAGATGCTACCCAAGGCAAAACGAATTGCATTAAAAGTAAATGGTCCTATATACTCCATACCTATTCTTTGGGCTACAAAGGCAAATCCCCATATTGCAGCTGTTAATAGTAATAATATGCTAGCTCTTAGCTCTCTATTTTTCATGTCTCCTCCAAAATTTGAATCATTATTTTCTCCTAAATACATATCTTCCCAATATTTGTCCCAATATTGAAATACCTATATAAATAAGCACATATATAAATGCGGATGAATTATAGTAAATAATAATGGTTGGGATGAATATGATTCCAACCATTATACTTAAAAAAATATTTAGCCCCAGATTAGCAGCATATACTATAGATACCAGTAATATTACCAAAGGCACACCATATAATAGAATTAGTATAAAACTTCCAGTGTTCTTTCCATACAAGGGCATCAAATACATTGCTGCTATTATAACTCCCAAGTAGGGTAACATTTTCATTAGCTTATCTTTCATCAAAAACCTCCGTATTATGTTACTTCTTGCTTTTCTGATAGTACTTGTAAAGAAATACGATAATTATAATAAACAAAGCCAAATATTGCCAATTAATACTACCCGAAATATAAATTCTAGTTGGTCCATCTGCTCCTCCAATTATTCCTAGGTTAGCTATCTTCATACTACTAGCTAATACCAATAATTAGATGTTTTCTTGGATTTCCTTGATATAATAGATATGGCAATCAAGGATAATCCAGCTACTACTAAGCCCCCATAAAATAAATATTGAAAAGTGCCCCCAACCAAGGCATGAAATGGATATGGCCCACTTAATATCCATATTAAACGGTAGTAATTTCCATGAATAAACCAATATATAAATAAAGGTGATACCATCAATATAAATCCTAGTCCTAATAATAAATCTGCTAAAAGATCACTTATAGAATACCTATTCAAGTTATCATCTCCTCTCATATATTTTATTATGGCTTAATATGAAGCTTTTTTCAAGCTGATTAAGTTATTATATTTTATTTCACTTTGCTACTATATTCTGATAAAATGGAAGTGATATATAAATTGTATAAAGGAGATCTTTTTATGCCAAACATTGCTGCTTTTGTATCATACATATTAATCACTACCTTTACTCCAGGTCCAAATAATCTTATGTCCATGGCTAATGCCAGTAAGTTTGGTCTAAAGAAGAGTATTAAATTTAATTTTGGTGTATTTACAGGATTTTTTGTTATACTTTTTTTATCAAATGTCTTTAGCTCTACACTCTATAGAATTATCCCAGCCATACAGCCTGTAATGACTTTTGTTGGAGCTTCTTACATACTATACTTAGCCTACAAAATATTTAGCAGTAAACCAAAAAACGATGGAGAAAGTGCTTCAAGAACAATAAAATTTACCACGGGTTTATTGCTACAATTTGTAAATATAAAGGGTATTGTTTATGCTCTTACCACCTCATCAACATTTATAACACCCTACTTTGACTCAATTGGGGTTTATTTTGGTTTCGCACTCCTTTTAGCAACAATTGCATTAATTTCCACAGTAAGTTGGGGTTTGTTTGGTTCCTTATTCCAAAAATTTCTTAGTGAACATCATAAGTTAGTTAACACAGTTATGGCACTATTATTGGTCTATACAGCTATAACCATAGTAATGTAAAAATCCCCAAAATGGGGATTTAACTATTTATGACACCGTTAATAAACACTTCTACAATCTCAGGATCAAATTGACTTCCCGAACATCTTAATAATTCTTCCTTAGCTTCTTCAATGCTTTTTTCCTTTTTATGGCCTCTTGGATTAATCATATCATCATAAGCTTCAGTAATTCCAATAATCCTTGATAGGAAAGGAATTTCATCACCTCTTATACCTAAGGGATAACCACTTCCATCCCATTTTGCATGATGATGTAAAACTATTTTAGAAATTCCATAGAACTCTTCCATGGATTTTAAGATTCTATATCCAGTCTCTGAGTGCTTCCTTATTTCATCATATTCTTCATTGTTTAAGGAGCCTTTCTTATTTAAAACTCTCTCTTCAATAGATACTTTGCCTATATCATGATATTTTGCTGCCATGAGAAGATCTTCCATTTGTTCCTTATTAAGATTTAGTTTTTCCCCAAGTCTTTTGCTTAACTCCACAACATTATCAGTATGAAGCCTCTCTAAAGGTGACTTGCTATATATTTTTTCCATATATGAATTAACTATCTCTCTATTCCTTACATCCAGATGTCCAATTTTATCCATATACATCATGTTATCAGCCTGGATTTGAACTTCGTAAATATCCTCATTGATATGATTTTTAACAGCATATCCTGCAGATATTGATACCACTGTAGAATCTATTTTTATACTCTTTATGGCATTCTTAATTCTAGCAATTATTTTTTTAGCTTCCTTATCTCCAACATTTGGAAGTGCAATTAAAAATTCATCTCCTCCAACCCTGCCGATTAGTTCATCTTGTCTAAAACAACTCTTAATTGTCTTTGCCACTTCTTTTATTAGGTTGTCTCCAACTTTATGTCCGAATGAGTCATTTGTAACCTTAAGGTTATCCATATCTAAAACTATCATAGTTATAGGCAAATTACTTTCTTCATCCATCCTTTTAACATGAATGTCCATGAATCTCTTATTGTATAAACCAGTTAAAAAGTCATGATAACTCAGTCTTTGGATATATTTCAGTTTGTTTTTCTTTTCAGTTATATCCCTAACAAAACAAACTAGGTATGGGTAATCTCCATTTAAAACAGATGCTGACATTTCAATATCTATTATATTTCCATTCTTCTTTTTATGAGAAGTTTCAAAAACCTTAGAGTTAGTTTTTATTTCTTTAATAAGATTATTAATGTGTTCTTGGCTTTCAATTACTGAGTCTATTTTACTTATATGACTACCTATTAACTCTTCTTCAGTATAACCCAGAAGTTCACAGGAAGCCTTGTTTACATCCAGTATATACCCTTCAAAATCAATTAGATAGAAACCATCATGAGTTGTATTTAATACTGAGGCTAAATAAGCTTCTCTTTCAACTAGTTTATCCTCAAGTCTTTTTTTCTCAGTAGAATCACGGCTTATGGATAGGATTCCAATTACATTTCCTTCTTCATCTCTGTATGGACTCTTAAGAGTGCTATAGAAAACCGGCCTTCCATCAGGAAAGCTTATCCAGGCTTCAAAATGACTTGATTTTTCATTGTTGATAATTCTATGATCGTCCTCAATATATAATTTTGCTGTGGGTTCATCATACAATTCAAAGTCATTTTTCCCAATAATTTCTTCCTTGGGTAATCCATTTAATTCAGCAAAGCCTTTATTACATTCCACATATATACCGTTTAAGTCCTTCAAAAATACTAAATCGGATGTTGAATCAAAAAGGCTTATAAAAGAATTATCATTATTCAGTTTTCTATTGATACTACTTTTCATTTGTCTATCACTACCCTCATTATCAATTTCACAAATTCCAATATTAAAGCTGAGCCCTTGCATTTTAGAGCTCTTATTCCGATTTTATGTACAGTAATTAGATTATATTCTATTTATGTAATAATTACAATAAAATTTATTATCGGTGTATTGGGTTATAATCAGCTCTAAAGTAAACAATGAAACTATCAGTGTTGTACCCTAATTCTTTTAATATCCTCGACACTAGATCCCTTATGGTATTGGCATCAAATTTTGTTTCTATGAAAAAATCATCATCTAGTTTAAATGGTTCAATCATGCTTTCTTCCTTTTTAGAAAAATAATCCCTCTTGTCACCATTCATGTATGTCTTATTAATAAAGGACAAAAACTTATCCCTATTATCCCCATAAAACATCTGACAAACTTTCACATATAATTTTTTCCAAGAATGGGCTTCAACAAAATCATCATCCTTAAAAGTAAACCCAAAAGGTCTAATGTGCTTCATATTTTCATTTAAAGTATGAGGCTTTGTTCTATCCACAACAAAATCCTTGTATGATGGTCTTTTTACTTCCTGGTTCAATTTAACTGGAATACCATCTAGGAAATGTAGTTGTCCAAACCCCAAATCCAGACCATCAATTATATCTTCCAACTTATGATAAATGTCTTCTACCTCAATTTGCAGATCGTCTTCTTGTGGAATACTTTCCAAACACAAATCGATCTCATTCAAAAGATCTACCAAAATCTCTCTGATCCTGATGGAAGATTCTGGTAGGTTTTTTTTAAGTTCTTCAACTGTATTAAGTAGTTTTATCATCTTATCACCAACTAAAATATACTATTACATCTTACTTTATTTACAAATAAATCAATTCTAACTTTTGGTTTATCTATTAAACCCTTATCTATTAACTCATTTATATCAATACTTCCAAACAGTACACTTGAAAGCAGTCCCTTTTGAATAACAACAAGTTCTCCCCCACCATTTATTTCGTAAGTCTCTGATTCTTCTTTGTTAGACTTCACTTCAAGATTAAAAGCATCTACACAAATCATCTCAATTACCTTCTTTGGATCAAGAACCTGAACCATAAGCCCTAATCCCACTTCTGCTACTTTATGACTAATTGGCAATAATAACTTAGCCCCTTTACTGTAGCTAATATCATCTAGGAAAACATTAAACTTGGAATCATAGGAAAATAAATCAACTCTTTCAAATTGGTCTGATTGACTTTTTATGAAGCTTAAAAGTCCATGAAGGGCAAGTCCATCCTTATATACAAATTCATTTACCCTCATCTTTTGACTTAGTAGTCTATCTGCATCGATGTTTGATGCATCGTATATTAAATAACCTTTAATCTCATCCTTAACTTCATATATTACTCCATTTAAAACTTCAGGGGTTAGTATTCGTCTTCTATCTATCGTTGATTTGAATACTGCTCCAGCAGTTTCCAAACAATATTCATTATGAAACTTTAGTATCCTCTCTCTATCCTTATCTTCTATCCACTTTATATTTGTTAGATCAGTTCCAATAATTATGTCTTTTGGGTGAAAACTATAGTGATATTGAGGTATTGTAAAACCGTAGTTAAAGTTCTTATAAAATTTATGATTGAATGGATATAATATACTGAATAGATGGTTCTTATCCTTACTCCATTTTAAACCATATTGAATTAAGCTTCTTGCTATTCCCTGCTTCTTATAAGCTGGGTGAACAGCTAGTGCACTAATTCCACCTATGGGCAGAATCTCTCCTGAGTAATTCATCCTAAAATCTACCAACAACATATTTCCTGCCAAATTTCCATCATTGAAGTATCCAATAGGTGTAAGATCACTTGATGTTTCTAAAATCTCCTTTTGCCTCTTAATCATGGTTTCTAGTTCATCTTTGCTACCCTTGTAAAATGTGGGATATGCAAGCTGATTATTTCTAGTATATTGGTATATTTCATTCATAGTCAATACACGTATTTCATCCATTGGTATGCCTCCAATCAAATATTCTCACAGAACTTAACCTTTACCACTCATATATACCCATTTATTTTCTATATCTCTAACTAAATAGCCAACATCTTACAAAATGATCTTGGTTGACTTCTACAAGGTCCGGCATATTATCCTTACATTTATTTATTCTTTTATCACATCTATCGTAGAATCTACACCCATATCCATAATCTGTAGGATGTGGTACATAACCTTCTATTGAATTTAGAACATCTTTTTTCTTGTCAATTCTAGGAATACAATCCATGAGACTCTTAGTATATGGGTTCAGTGGATTATTAAAGATATTTTCTATCTTTGACTTCTCCATTATCTTACCACAATACATTACAACTACACTATCAGCCATTTGAGCCACAACTCCTAGATCATGGGTATTTAATATTATTGACATATTATTCTTTATCTTAATATCCCGTATTAATTCCAAAATTTCTGATTGTATGGTAACATCCAAAGCTGTAGTTGGCTCATCCGCAATTAATACTTTTGGGTCACAGGCTATAGCCATTGCAATCATTAATCTTTGTCTCATCCCACCACTGAAATGATTGGGATAATTTGAGTATCTTTTCTCAGCATCTGATATTCCAACTGACTTAATCAATTCAATAGCCTTTGACTTTACAGATTTTTTATCTTTTTTCTTATGAATTAAAATAGCTTCTTCCAATTGTTTCCCGATTTTATTGAATGGATTTAGGGTCATCATAGGGTCTTGATAAATCATTGATATATCATTACCTCTAATTCTTTTAATCTCTTTTTCACTGAGTTTGAGTAAATCCCTTCCTTCAAAAATGATCTCACCACTGATAATTTTACCGGGTTCATCCACCAATCCCATGATTGATAAGGCAGTAACGCTCTTCCCACTACCGGATTCACCAATTATAGCTAAGGTTTCTCCCTCATTTAAGGAAAATGAAATATCATCCACTGCTGGATAGAGGGTATTGTTAATATCAAAGTATGTTTTTAAGTTCTTAATCTCAAGAATACTCATTCTCACCCTCCTAATTTGTCTCTTTTATCTTGATAACGGTATCTTTTAATATATTGATAGCTGCAATCAGTATATAGTAAAGTACTGAAAGAAATACTATAAATAGAGTAAAACCAACCCCAGCTTCGTATGGGTCAATAATCTCTGTAGTATAAAAATATAAGAGATAAAACCCAACTCCCCGGAAACTGAAAAGTCTCTCAATAATAATTAAACTTGAGAACATAATTCCCATAATAGTAGTAAATCCAGAAAGTATATTAAACATGATACTTTTTAGTAAATGTCCTTTTATTATCTGAAGTCTTGATAGACCCTTCCCTCTAGCAGCGAGAATATAAGGTTTTCCAAACCCTTCTTCAATTGTTGAAGCAGTTATTCTAGCTATATATGCGCTAGGTAGTATGGATATGGCAAAAATAGGATAAACACTATGTAAGATTGTCTTATCTCCTATATATGGTAGGGGATCAACTCCAAATAATCTTACTGAGTTAGTAAATAGGTACATGGCAAGGAATTGAAGTAACCCAATTGTAAATACATCGGGTAATGATAATGGAATCAATGACTGCAATAACTTGAAAGTCCCTGATGTAATCTTTCTTCTACTATCAATTATTCCTTTAGGAATACCAATTGCCAAAGATAGAATTGTACCAAAAAATAATATTGTAAATGATTTTCTACCAGTTCTGATAAGGAGATCAAGAGCTGGTTCTCCTTGAATGACTGTCTTAAAGGCTTCTCCACTTAACAGTACTTTGAAATTATTGGAAATACTATCTAAAACCAGGCTAAATGGTATGTTTGGAGTAGTGACTCCATTAAAGCTAGATATATTGTAATTTTGTGGTATTCCTGTTATGCCAATAACCAAAATCAAAATAAGTAATAGCATGACTCCATGGGGGAGTAATAACTTTAGGATTCCTTTTGTAGATTCACTGTGTCTTTCCATATCTAAACCTCCCCACTGTATAAGTGGCAACTTATTTTTCTGCCATCTGACATTTCAATTATATCGGGTACTAGCTTCTCACAAACATCCATTTTAAAGTTACATCTATCATGGAAGGAACAACCGCTGGGTATTTTAAAACCACCGGGAATCTCTCCCTTTAATCTAATTCTCTTATTAGTAATTCCAAGTTCTGGTATAGGTGATGCTGACATTAACGCCTGAGTATAAGGATGTTTTGGGGAGTCAAATATTCTATCCGCCTTACCTTGTTCTACTATTTTCCCAAGATACATAACTGCAACTTCATCACTCACATGTCTAATAACGCTTAAATCATGGGCAATGAAGAGGTAAGATAGACTCAACTCTCTTTGCAAATCCTTTACTAGATTGAGTATTTGAGACTGAACAGAAACATCCAATGCTGATACAGGTTCATCCATCACCACAAATTTAGGCTTTGTCGACAAGGCCCTTGCGATGCCAATTCTTTGCCTTTGACCACCACTAAATTCATGAGGAAACTTATTAGCATCCTTCTTAGATAATCCAACCATATCCAATAATCTATGCACTTCTTTTTTATATTCTATTGGATGAACTATTTTATGAAGTTGTAGTGGTTGGATTAGAATATCTTCGATTGTCATTTTTCCATCAAGGGCAGAATATGGATTTTGAAAAACAATTTGTAGATCTTTCCTCAATTTCCTAAATTCTCTATTATTTATTTTACTTATGTCTTTACCTTCAAATAGTATTTTCCCTGAAGTAGGTTCTAAAAGTCTTAGAATTAATCTACCTGTTGTAGATTTTCCACTTCCAGATTCTCCCACTAATCCCATGGTATTACCCTTGTTTATCTTTAAGTTTAAACCGTTAACCGCCTTCACAGTTCCTTGGGTTACTTTCAAAACTGAAGATTTTATATGGAACTCTTTTCTCAAATCTATAATTTCTATCATGTATTAATCCTCCTAATCCATAATATAGGAGTTCATAGTCATAGTATCAATAACTATCTGTCCAATTTCTTTTAACCTATTATAATTTATCCTATCTAGCCTATCCATGGATGTGTTTATCCATTCAGTACTTGGATTTCCGAATTCCATACTAGTTAGTGCATTTAATCTCATATGTCTCATTGCCCTACTTGTGGCGAAATTATAGTGGAATCTTCTGTATCTAATATCCAATTGTTCCATCCTCTTTTCAATCTCAAGACCCATTAGATAGGTGTTCTTATCAGCTCTTTGTGCTGGAAAGGTTATGAGATTTAAATACTTATCCTCAATAAATCCAGGGTAACTTATATCAAAATAGTAATATCCATCATTCATTGCATGCTTAATAGGCATCTTCTCAGTTAAATTATAATGATATGAGCCTTCAGTTGCCCCATACTTAATATTGTCATAATCATTATCCCAAAATATGAATTGGATTGTCTTATCAAGTGGTTCTTCTAAATTGGATAAGACATTGGCAACTTCTAATAATATGGAACTAGGAGTAGCACTCATATAATACTTATTTTCTCCATCTTGGTAACCTCCATCATAATGAGCTCCAAGTATGATTATTTCACCAGGATCATCCTTGCTTTTTCCTCTACCATACTTTGTTGCTATTAAGTTTCTGCCATTATATTCTGGAAGAATAGGATAATCAAAAGTTAGCTCTAAATCTAGATTCTCCTGTCTAAATCTATGAATCAAATCTCCAAAGGGAATTATTGATGTAGCGTTAAATATATATGCATTTCCATTTCTACTGAAACCATTTAAAAGAGATACCTTCAGGTCATACTCTCTGATTTCTCTACCCTTGTCAAATACAATTCTATTTGCGTTTCTAAATTGATGTTCCTGTAACCCTGAAATCCCTTCTTCAACATATATAATTTTTTCATCTTTAGGTGTGTTCATAATATTTACCATGGTGGATGATATTCCCTTATGGGATACTTCTTCAATATATCCATTTTTAAATATATCCATGTCTACAGAAGTAATTGTAAAGTCTTTATGGAGGTAATACTTGCTGAAACTTCCGTCTTTTTCAGTAATAATTAATTCTCCTTTTTCAATATATAGGGGTGTTAAAACCATGGGAAGTTGATCTTTTTCAACCAAATAGGGTATCTCCATTTCCTCAACATCCAGTCCATATGATTGCAGCTGTTCTATTATGTACTGGCTAGCCAAATATCCACCTTCACTACCTGGCACTCTACCCTTATATTTATCCTGGCTTAACTCCTGTAAGTGATTAATTGAGTTGTCCAAATTGAAATCATATGTACTTGGATGCAGGGGTATAAGTAAATATCCAAGAATTACTACTATTACTAGAGTCTTTGCTATTACTGTTTTATAATAAATCTTTAAGTCCATTATCTGGGATATAAATGTTCTAGGAGATACAAGATAGTATAGTTTTCTAATGAAACTTATGACTCTTGAATCCCTTTTTAAAAATTCAATCCTCAAACCTTCACCTAATAGATTTAATCCAATTATTGCCATGGTGAAAGCTAAGATTGGATATATTGTCATCCAATATGTACTATTGAACTTGCCAATATTCACAGCTATTCTTGATAAAGCTCCTCCCCATTCAGGTTCAAGAATCATCTCATAGTTTGCCCTAAAGGCTAATGCTTTAATTTGCCTAGTAACTCCTACGAAAACATATAAAACAGCTAGTTGGGCCACAAGGAATAGCCCCATACCCATTTCCTTAAAGAAAAGACTCACGCTAGTTGGTATTAAATGTGGAAGAACATTTTGATAGGCAATTTGAAACTTGTTCTTTCCTATGGCAATTTCACCCTCGATAAAATCTTCATCCATAACAAGTCTTGTTGAATCCTCAATCATTCCTGCTAACTTAGCCCAACCAACAATTGTGAGTACAACTGCAAAAGCTAAGAGGGACTTATCCATCTGTAAGGACCTAAAATAACCAATATTTAGTATTAAAAAACTAAATAATAGCATTGGAAATGCAGTAAATAATGTGCTGAAAACTTTTATTATTACCGATATGAATTTAATTCCCATGCCTGCAGCTAATCCTAATGGTAATGCTAATATCATCCTAAAAAGGGCTATATATAAGGCTAATTTCATGGTATTTTTCGCACCATAAACCAATCTTGCATATACATCTCTCCCGGCATCATCTGTACCCATTAAGTTATTTTCATTTGGGGGCATGGGATTGTTCATTAACTTATATGTGGCTTCACCATCAACTATAATTTCCACATACCTTGGTGATTCCTCGAATAAGGGATCATTTTTTGTAAATATATCTGGATAGAAAACCATAGTAATAATTATAATCAATATAACTCCCCCAAGTAAAAGAGGAAAATTTAAACGTTTCAAATACTTACACCTCCTGTCATCAAATTTAATTTTATCATAAAAGTCTGATAATTGGTGAACTTTTTTGGGTTTACAAAAAATAACAACCCCTGGAAGGAGAATTTAACCTTACCAGGGGCTGTATATGAGAGGTATTGTTGTTAGCTATAGTATTGTATGTATTTGCTATAAAGCTTTTCTGCAAATACGTTTATTAAATCTCTGATTTCTATTCTGTATCCCCATTCATCAGGTATCTTAGTAGCTCCCAATAATGTTCCAAGGATACTCCCAGTTATAGCTCCAGTTCCATCGCTGTTACCATCGTGGTTAACCGCTGTGAAAAGTGCTTTCTTAAAATCTCCTCCACTAACCAAAGATGAATACAGAGCTATACCCAAAGCTTCCTCACTGTTCCAACCAGCTCCAAGTAACATGAATGCATCATGGGGAGGATAATCCAGATCATAAAGTCTTTTGGCTAATTCTATAGCAACTCTTGTTTCATTGCTGCCGTCTATACTCTTTATATAATTGATAACTGTATCTATTGCAGAACTAAGATCCAATCCATCTTGAAGTAGGGAGATTATCATAGAATATGTTCCAGAACTTATATGGGCAGTAGGATGACCGTGAGTTATTGCAGAAGTCATACTTCCATATTTAAAAGCATCTTCAGGTGGGCATAACATTCCTATTGGTGATACTCTAACCGTCCCTCCACATCCTTTTGATGTATTAATGGAATTCTCCAAACTGCCAATTTCTCCACTATTCAGTGATATTACACTTATATCCCCTGGATTTCTTCTATTATAAAGTCTCTTGTCATTTATTAGCCAACCTTCTTCAATAACTGGTATATTAAATCCTTGAGTCCTTAACCATCTAAGATAGGCAATATATACATTATCAATTACCTTATCCTTGGAATCAGAAAACAAAATTCCTTCTGCTGTAAACAAGGTCATTTGAGTGTCATCACTTATATGTGCTTTGCCTGTACCACTTATTTCCAGCTGCCTTACTCCATTCATACCATGAATTGCATATATTTCCCCTTTAGACTTGTATTCTACGGGCCAACCTAATGCATCTCCAATTGCTCCTCCTAGTAAACAGCCTAAAAATTTATCCTTGGACCTAGCCATGATATCCCTCAATTCTAATTGAATTGGTTTGAAATTATCTGAAAACTATTAATATAATTATATTCGCTGTTTTATTACATTTCAAGTGTTTTTGGCAATTATTTCTGATTCTCTGAATATCATAAATAATGTATTTATTCCACTTTAGCAAATAGACGCAATTAATTGACAATAATAGGCAAAAATTGTAGAGTTTTAATAATGGAGGTATTATTTTGGAAAATTTATTGATTAAGAAATTAAAGTCAGGTAAAAAAGTTTTAGGTACTTTTTTTGAAATTGGAAGTATATCTGCAATAGAAGCTTTAGCTTATACTGGTCTAGATTACATAATAATTGATTCAGAACATGGTCCTTTTGGAATCGAGAGTAATATGGAATTTATAAGAGCAGCTGAATTAAAAAACTTAACTCCTTTGGTTAGAATTCATGAAGTTTCTAGAAGTGCAGTTCTTAAGAATCTGGACATAGGTGCAAAGGGATTAATTATTCCATGTGTTGAAAGCGTAGAGCAAGTAAAAGATCTAGTTAAATGGGGGAAATACGCTCCTGTAGGTCAAAGAGGTTTTTTTACTGCAAGACCCACAGGTTATGGTTTTGAAGATTTTGCAAAAGATATTCCTACCCTTTTTAACACTTCCAATAGAGAAACTCTCTTAATCCCTCAGTGTGAAACTCTAGGTTGCTTAAACAATATTGAAGAAATAACATCAATTGAGGGTGTTGATGGAATCTTTATTGGTCCTTATGACTTGTCCATTGCCATGGGTATTGCTGGAGAATTTTCAAATCCAAAATTCCTAGCTGCAATAGAAAGAATCTTGAAATCCTGCAAGGATAACAATAAGCTGTGTTTTATGTTTACAATGAATCCTAAGATGGCAAATACATATTTTGAACAAGGATTTGATGCAGTGGCAGTTGGTATGGATATATCTTTTTTCATAAAGTCACTAAAAGATATGGTAAAAAGTATTAGACATGAGGAGGAGTAAAATGATCAAATATGCTGATAGAATGAAAAATGTATCTGGTGAAGCTTTAAATGATATACTCAAATATTCATCAGATCCAAGTATCATATCCTTTAGCTTAGGTTCCCCTGCAAAGGAAGTTTATCCAATCGGAAAAATAAAAGAAATTATGGCTACTATTATGGAGAAAGATGCTATTCCAATCCTCTCATACGGTATATCGGAAGGATATCTTCCCCTTAGAAAAGCTTTTTTAGAACATATAGCACTAGCAAAAGGCATTGAGGCTAGTATTGAAAATGTAATTATAACCACTGGTGCCACACAGGGAATTGAACTTATATCTCAAACTTTTATAAATCCAGGAGATGTTGTACTTGTGGAATCTCCTTCTTTCCTAACCTCCCTTCAGGTCTTCTTGAAGTATGGTGCTATCTTGGTAGGAGTTGATATGGATGAAAGTGGAATTATTCTATCTGACCTTGAATCAAAGATAAAAGAACATAATCCAAAGCTTATATATACTATACCAACTTTCCAAAATCCATCAGGAAAGACTCTTCCAATACATAGAAGAAAAGTTATTGCATCCTTAGCTGAAGAATATGACCTTTTGGTTATTGAAGATGATCCTTATTGTGATCTTAGATATTCTGGCCAAGTAGTTCCACCAATTAAATCTTTTGATACTAACGGGAATATAATCCTAGCCAATAGTTTTTCTAAGATATTGGCCCCAGGCCTTAGAGTAGGCACAATTATTGCCCATAAAGAAATTATTGATGCTCTTGTACTAGCAAAAGGTGGTGCTGATACAAATACTACGATTATGTCTCAAGCAATATGTGCTGAATTTTTAAATCAGGGATTACTTCCAGATCATCTTAAGGATATGAAACCAGTTTATCTTGAGAGATTAAACGCAATGCTTGATGCCTTAAGCAAGTATTTTCCTAAGGAGTGTAAGTATACTATTCCTGAAGGGGGCCTTTTTATTTGGATAGATGTACCAGAAAGTATTAATACCAGAGAATTACTTTCTAAGGCTGCTAATGAGTTCAAGGTATCATACGTTCCTGGCTATCCATTTTTTATTAACCCCAAGGATGGAGACCATTCTCTTAGATTAAACTTTTCTTCAAATACCCCTGATAATATCCAAGAAGGGGTTAAGCGATTAGGGGAACTATTCTACTCTATAATTAATGAGTAGTTTTCCTAATCAGGTAATTGCTAATCATCTGAATAAGTGTAACTATAACTACCAATACTAAAACCGTTGCATAAGTGGCATCTACTTGGTTTCTCTGATGGCCATATCGTAGGGCAAAGTCACCAAGACCACCACCACCTACAGCCCCAGCCATGGCTGTTAATCCAATTAAACTTATAGTTGTAATTGTAATTGCTCTAATAAGTGCTGGAATGCTCTCTCGTAAGTAAACTCTAATTATTATATCTAAGGGTCCGCTTCCCATGGATTGAGCTGCTTCAATCAAGCCACTGCTTAATTCTGATAGAGCGCTTTCAACTTGTCTCGAAAAGAATGGTATAGTACCTATAATAAGGGGAATTATAGCTCCTTTTGTTCCTATTGCTGTTCCCATTATCATTCGTGTAAGTGGTATCAAGGCAGCTAAGAGAATTACAAAAGGTATAATTCTAAATACATTTATAACTTTATCTAAGATGGTATTTATGAAGGCATTTTCTAAAATGCCTTCTTTTTTAGTAACTACCAGCAATACCCCAAGTACTAAACCTGCCGAAAAGGCAAACAAACCAGATATTATAACCATGTATAAGGTTTGATTAATACTATTAAAAAATTCTGGCAACCTATCCATTACATTTGGAAACAACTTAGTCAATATGTCCATTCTTTAAACCTCCAAATAAGAATCAGCAATCTTTATAAAATCTCGTATTACATCACAGGATTTTTGAAATCCAAAAAGTTCCTGATCTGTTAATCTAGGAGTTAATATTTCTTCAACTCCATTCTTCCCCATTATGCAGGGTACACTGGCGAAAACACCTTCCTGATTGAACTCACCAGATAATAGTGTAGAAAGGGTTATAATTCTTTTTTCATCATGCAAAATTGCCTTTACAATATCACAGCAGGCTGAACTTATTCCAAACTCTGTTGAGCCCTTTCCCCTTAAGACATCATACCCTGCAAACCTTGTCTCTTCTAAAACCTTATCAAAGTCCAACTCTATCCCTTTTTTTAGAGCAAACTCTTTAACAGGTACATTCCCAACATTAACGATACTCCATGGAACAATTTGGCTTCCACCATGTTCTCCCATTGAAAATGCATTAATTGATTTATATGCAATTTTTAATTCTCTTGCCAGTATTCTTTTAAGTCTTGCCGAATCAAGGGAAGTACCTGTAGAGAAAACCCTCCTTCTATCAAGTCCAGTTCTTTTTAGAATATGATCTGCTACTACATCTGCTGGATTTGAAATACTTAGTATTATCCCATGGAATCCTAATTTAATAATATTGTCAATAGATGAGCCTATTGCATCTAATGTATCCCCCAAAGTATCCAATCTGCTTTGATCTAACTTGGGTAGTGGTCCAGCACTTATTATTAGTATGTCAGTATCAACTAAGTCAACTTCTTCTCCTACAGTGACATTTATGTTATGAGGAAGAAAATTAATAGAATCCTTCAAATCCAAGGCTTCTCCTAAGGATTTTTCTCTCTTTACATCTACCAACACCAAGTCATCAACTTGTCCATTTAAGGCTAAGGTATATGCACAATGTGACCCCACATTACCTACCCCTAATATTCCTATCTTTCTTGTTTTAATAGTCATATCATCAACCTCCTAATTTCCCCATGCAGGTACGTATAATCCTCCGTAAGTATCATTTATTACCTTTGCTACATTGGGTTGGTTATAAGCTTCTACAATTTTAAGATATATTTCATTATCCTTATCTTCTTCTCTGGCTACAATTATATTTATATAAGGATTATCTGGTTTTATTTCGTCTACTGGTATGGAATAAATGGCATCATCTTCTGGACTCAATCCATAGTCATGGGCATGGTTACCATTTATTATGGCAGCGGCAACATCTGGTAGAAGTGATGGTATATTTGACGCTTCAACTTCAATGAATTCTATGTTAAGAGGATTCTCAATAATATCCGTTACTGATGGTACATAACCCTTAGATTCATCCACCTTTATAATACCAGCACTCTCTAACACTTTTAAACCTCTTCCTCCATTAGTAAGATCATTTGGTATTGCAATTTTGTCTCCATCCTTTAACTGAGAAATATCTTCAATATTCTTTGAATAAAGATTCAATGGTGCAATAATGGTATTTCCAATTGGAACTAATTTTAAGTTCTTAGAATTAACTTCATTATTAAGAAAAGCCACATGTTGAAAGGCATTTAGATCAATTTCTCCATCTGCTAAAGCTTGATTTGGCAGTGTATAATCAGCAAATTTTACAATTTCAATCTTTATATTGTCATCATTCAAGTTTTCTTGGACTGGTTCCCACATTTCAGTCATCTCTCCAACTAGACCCACCTTAACCACTACAAGCTCAGAATTAACCTCCTCTTCGCTACCACAACCGGTTAGTAATATCAGCGCTAAAATTAATAATACAAAATATACTCTCTTTTTCATTTATATCTCTCCCATTCTTTTTATTATTTCAATCTTTAAACCTTTTTCTTTAAAATAATTTAATCCTTTTTCTATTTGAGGACCATCCCCTCTAAAAAATACTATTAGCTCACCCAATGGAACATTTCCAATTACATCAAAGTTTCCGAAAATAACTGATATCTCTATCTGAAATTTTCTTGAAGCCTGAGATAGTATCCCTTCATTTGCCAATTCACCAACATACTGAACCTTTACCAATACATCACCTGCACGCAATCCAAATATGTTTCTATCACTTTCCAATATCTCTTCCAGTTTGGCAATATTAGAGGTTGATTCTATAAACTCTTTTGTTGCATCACATTCAGTATTACTGAATATGCTGACGATATCATTTTGTTCCACTATTTTACCTTTTTCCATAATTGAAACCTTGTTGCAAATTTCCTTTATTACCTCCATTTCATGGGTTATTAGAATAATAGTTAAGTCTAAATCATCTCTTAGTCTCTTAAGAAGTCCTAGAATTGATTTTGTGGTCTTAGGATCTAAAGCTGAAGTAGCTTCATCACATAGCAACACTTCTGGATTGTTTGCCAATGCTCTTGCTATGGCAACTCTTTGCTTCTGTCCACCACTTAGTTGGGATGGATATGCCAATTCCTTATCTTCTAGTTCTACCAATTCTAGAAGTTCTTTGATTTTTTTTCTTTCTAGCTCCTTTGATAGGTTTTCTTTTTTTAATGGATATGCGATATTCTCATATACATTTCTCGAAGGCAAAAGATTAAAATGTTGAAATATCATCCCTATCTTCTTTCTTCTATTTCTTAAATCCTTTTCTCCAAGAAGAGTTAAATTTTCATTATTGTATAAAACTTCACCTCTATCAGGTTTTTCTAAAAGATTTATACATCTTATCAGTGTACTTTTCCCAGCTCCTGAATACCCTATGACTCCGTGGATTTCACCTTTTGAAACTCTTAAGCTAACATTATCCAAGGCTATAATTCTTTTATCCTTGCTATAATACTCCTTTGATACATTCACTAATTCAATCAATTTATCACCTCTTTTCTTGAAAATAAAAAAAGCTCTCGTCTCTTTGCATATGCAAAGGGACGAAAGCATCGTGGTACCACCCTGAGTTTATGTAAACTTCACAGTTTACACCTTAATAGGTACGCTGGAATCTAATCCATTAATACCCTGGCACTATAACGTGTGCTCACGTAATTATCTCAACCCACCTGGATTCGATAACTAGACTCAAAGACCATATTTAGCTTGCTATCCTTTACCCCCTTTCACCTAGTGGGAGCTCTCTGTAAAAGTATTCACATGCCTACTCTTCTTTTCTACGTCATATTCAACTTAGATAAGAATATAACACTTAGACATTTTAAAGTCAACCCTAATTTTTCTTTATTTTTTAGCTGTTTTTTGAGAAAACGTTTGTTTCAATGCTCACATTGTAAATATTATTCTAAATATTTTTTAATTTGCTCCTGGTCCTTTATAATCAAGCCTCTCTCTCCAGCTAGGGTTTCTAGATGATGTGTAAACTCGTGAAGTAATGTCTCTTCCAGTCTTTCAACTAATTTATCTTCTCCTATACCATCAAATACCCTCCTATAGGAACCGTAGTATATCCTTATATGACTCCCAGTTATACTTTTTCTATATTCTCCCAGTATATAAAGTTTTTTGTCTTCTCTACTTAATTTGTGGAGTTTATATCCTGGTAATAAGACTACGCCTTCATTGAGTTTTTGAAAAAATTCTTTGGGAAGCTTTTCTGCTATATTATCTAATATTTCATGTACTCTATCTATATCTGGAAAACTATCCATAAATATCCCCTCCAAAAAAGAAAAGAGGGATAACCCTCTTATCTTAAGTTTGATCCACTGGATCCTAATACATTCTTTATTTTATGTTTAACCATGCCCTTAATGGCAGTTCTTGCTGGCCCTAGGTACTTTCTTGGATCAAATTCTGATGGATTTTCTGCTAAGAACTGTCTAATTGCTGCTGTCATAGCCAATCTTAAATCAGTATCTATATTTATTTTGGCAACATTCATGGAAGCAGCTCTTCTTAACATCTCTTCTGGTACTCCTTGAGCTCCTGGTATATTCCCGCCAAATTTGTTGCACAAAGCTACAAATTCAGGCAATACTGTTGAGGCACCATGTAAAACCAATGGTGTATTTGGCATCTTCTTGCCTATTATTTCCAATCTTTCAAAATCTAGTTTAGGTTCTCCCTTAAATTTATAGGCTCCATGACTGGTCCCAATAGCTATTGCTAATGAATCTATTCCAGTTCTTTCAACAAACTCTACAGCCTGATCGGGATCTGTATATGTTGCATCTTCCTTGCTTACACTTACTGCATCCTCTACTCCTGCTAATCTTCCCAGTTCTGCCTCTACTACCACTCCTCTTTCATGAGCGTAGTCTACAACTTCTTTTGTTATTCTAATATTTTCTTCAAAGGAATGATGTGATGCATCTATCATTACTGATGTAAATCCATCATCAATACATTTCTTAACTATATCTAAATCTTCGCCATGATCCAAATGAAGCACAATGTCTAACCCACTGTCTTCTATTGCTGCTTCAACTAATTTTTTTAAGTATATAGAATTTGCATATTTCCTAGCTCCTGCTGATACCTGAAGTATAAGCGCAGAATTTTCTTCCTTAGCTGCATCCACTATACCCTGGATAATTTCCATGTTGTTAACATTAAAGGCTCCAATTGCGTAACCACCTTCTTGGGCTTTTCTAAATAGTTCTTTTGAAGTTACTAGTGCCATATTTATCTCCCCTTTTTGATTATTTATCTCATATTGGTTATTATACCCTATAATCTTAAAACTAACATTTTAATATAGTCTAGAAATTCGTTTAATTTTATATTTTTTAATAGACTAGGTATAATATAGTCCCATTTAGGGTAAATAACTACCAAATGATATTTAGGAGGGAAATATATGCATAAAAAACTATTTATACCTGGACCTGTTGATGTTAGAGAGGATGTTTTACAAAAGTTGGCTACTCAACAAATTGGACACAGAACCAAAGAAGCATCTGCACTACAAAGAAGTATTTCCGAAAAGTTACAAAAGGTTTTCTACACAAACAACCAAATAATTCTATCCACAACATCTGGTAGTGGGCTAATGGAAGGCGCTATTAGATCCTTTACAAAGAAAAGAGCAGCTGTGTTTTCTGTTGGTGCTTTTGGGGATAGATGGTTTAAGATGGCTAAGGCAAATAATGTCCCAGCTGACATTTTTAGATCAGAACCTGGATATCCAACAACTCCAGAAATGGTAGATGAAGTCTTATCTTCTGGCAATTATGATGTTATCACAGTAACTCATAACGAAACATCTGCTGGTATAATGAATCCTGTTGGTGATATTGGAGCCATGTTAAAGGAAAAATACCCAGATATCTTATTCCTAGTTGATAGTGTAAGCTCAATGGCAGGTGTAAAGATTGAAACTGACGCCTGGGGAATTGATGTTAACATCACTTCAACTCAAAAAGCTTTAGGCTTACCAGCTGGAATGGCTATATGTTCTGTTAGTGAAAGAGCTATTGAAGCTGGCAGACAGGTTGAATTTAGAGGTTTATACCTTGATATTGTGGATCTTTACGATACCATAAAGAAAAAGGATCATCAGTATCCATCCACTCCTTCTCTACCTCATATGTTTGCTCTAGATTATCAACTTGATAGAATCATGGAGGAAGGATTGGAAAATAGATTTGCTCGACATAAGGAAATGGCTGAGTATGTCAGAGCTTGGGGAAGAATGAATTTTGATTTACTGGTAAAAGATGAGAAATATCTATCACAAACTCTTACTACAATAAGGAATACAAGAGAAATTAGTGTAGGAGATTTAAACAAGAAGCTAGGAGAAAGAGGCTTTATGATCTCTAATGGTTATGGGGACTTAAAAGATGTAACTTTTAGAATATCTCATATGGCTGATTATACTTTAGATGAAGTTAAAGAACTAATTTCAACTATAGACGATATTCTTGGATTATAGTGAGGTGATAATATGGTAAAAATTTTAGCTACTGATGGAATGGATAAATCAGCTATAGATGAACTTAGAGAACTAGGACACGAAGTGGTTGAACAATTTTATGAAATAGAAGATCTAAAGAAAGCCGTTAAAGAATATGATGTATTAGTAGTTAGGTCTGCGACAAAGGTTAGAGTACCTGTAATTGACGCAGCTGCTGATGGAAAAAGGTTAAAAATGGTCATAAGAGCAGGTGTGGGTGTTGATAACATTGATGTTGATTATGCTGAGAGCAAAGGAATAATGGTAAGAAATACTCCTAATTCCAGTAGCATATCAGTGGCAGAACTGGCACTAGCCCACATGTTTGCACTAGCTAGATTCGTTGGCATTTCCAATGTAACTATGAGAAATGGCCAATGGAATAAAAAACAATACGCAGGCATTGAGTTAATGAATAAAACTCTGGGATTAGTAGGTTTTGGAAGAATTTCACATGAGCTTGCAAAGAGAGCTCATCTACTAGGAATGAAGGTTGTTTATACAAATAGAAGTGGTCCAAAGGAAGGCTACCCTGAGTTTAAGTATATGGAAATGGATGAATTATTAAAAGTATCTGATTTTGTTTCCATTCATACTCCAGCTACTGCTGATGGATCTCCCCTAATTGGAAAAACTGAGTTGGATATGATGAAAAACGGTTCATATCTAATTAACTGTGCTAGAGGTGGAGTTGTGGATGAGGATGCCTTATTGGAAGCATTAAACACAAATCATCTTGCAGGTGCAGGAATTGATGTATTTACCGTAGAGCCAACTAAAAATGAAGCTTTGGTAAATCATCCAAGGGTATCAGTTACACCTCATATCGGTGGTTCTACTGGCGAGGCTCAGGAGAGAATCGGTGGAGAAATCGTCGAGCATATAAAAAATAATTTCTAGGAGGTATATAATGGCAGTATTAAAACCCTTTAAGGCGTATAGACCAGCACCAGAATTAGCAGATAAGGTTGCAGCCCTTCCTTATGATGTTATGAATTCTAATGAGGCTAGAGCAGTGGTTGAAGGTAATCCCTACTCCTTCCTTCATGTTGATAAATCAGAGATTGATCTAGATCCTAGTATTGATATTCACGATACAAAGGTTTATGAAAAAGCTAGAGATAATCTTTACAAGATGATTAAAGATGGAGTTTTTATACAAGATGAAGAGGATAGTCTCTACATCTACAAGCAAATTATGAATGGTAGATCTCAAGTAGGTTTAGTAGGAACTAGCTCAATCGATGACTATCTAAACAATATTATTAAAAAACATGAATTTACAAGAGCTGACAAAGAACTTGATAGAATTAATCATGTTGACTATACCAACGCTAATACAGGTCCAATATTTCTAACCTATAGAAAAAATAGTACCGTAAATAGTCTAATTCATAACTGGATGGATAATAAAGATCCAATATATGATTTCACTTCCGATGATGGTATAACCCATACTATATGGAAAATTGATGACAAGGGTGTTATTGATGAACTTGTGGCTCTATTTAGAGGTATAGACTATCTATATATCGCTGATGGTCACCATAGAACCGCATCTGCTGTAAAGGTTGGTTTAATGAGAAGGGAGCTTAATAAGGACTTTGATGGAACTGAGGAATTTAACTTCTTCTTATCAGTCCTATTCCCTGATGAAGATCTTTATATTATGGATTACAATAGAGTGGTGAGGGATCTAAACGAATACTCAACAGCAGAGTTTATAGAATTGTTAAAAGAAAACTTCTTAATTGAAGAATACAATGGAGATGGCCAGTATAAACCAACAGAAAAGCATACCTTTGGTATGTATCTTGATGATAAGTGGTATGTGCTAAAGGCTAAGGAAGGTTCCTTTGATCCAGATTCTCCAGTTGACAGACTAGATGTTTCCATACTACAAAAAAATGTACTAACCCCCCTTCTTGGAATTGACGATCCAAGAACAAATGATAGAATTGATTTTGTTGGCGGAATTAGAGGATTAGCTGAATTAGAAACAAGGGTTATTGATGGGATGAGAATTGCATTTTCAATGTTCCCTACAAGTATAGACGATTTGATGGCTATTGCTGATGCAGGTGAAGTAATGCCCCCTAAATCAACTTGGTTTGAACCTAAACTAAGAAGTGGATTATTTGTCCATACACTAGATTAATAAATCACCCAGGATAATATAAAAATTATCCTGGGTTTTCTTTTTAAGAACTCTTAAATAAATCTAAACTCAAGTATGGCACAAGCTATCATACATTTTAAAAAATAATCTTATTTCATCAATAATATTTTCATCTTTCTGAAGTTCAATAAGCTTATTCATCTCAATTTTATAGTCAACAAACACCCCGTTATTTCTAAATATATATAATACATTTAGGCCTTCCTCAGGATCCTTTAAGGTAGCCCTAATAAACTTAATTGGATCTTTCTTGTATAATTTAATGATTATATCTTCAAATAATTTAATATGTGCTCCATCTGGATTTAAATATAACTTAAGAACACTTGATACCTCATCTACTAGACCAGAATTCAACAGAAAAGGTTCAACTACTTTTAACATATTCTCTTGGGTGATACTATATAAATCACTCCAATACAGTTCCTCTATTAATTCATTTCTACTTAATTTACCTGATTTGATTTCCTGGATAATGTCCATATATAATCCTCCTCTTACTATTCTCTATACCCTTTATGTTGACAATACTAGCTGAAAAATGTATAAAGATTATAAGGGTGGTGATGACTTGAAGAGAATTAGTATTTTAGTAGCTTTAGCAATTATTTTAAATCTTTTTACCAGTGTTTACTCCAGCCAATTGAATGAAGTCACAAATTTTGAAAATAGTAGCTCCATAACTCAACTTAATGATGAAGAGTTTTTGATATTAGATCAGCTTTACTTGATTCAACAGGAAATAAATGAGATGGAAATTACAGAAAAAAAGATAAAACAGGAAATTGATAATCTTCAAGTTAGTATCCAAGAGCTTGAGAAAAATATTGAAGATATGACAAAATCATATGATAATAATTTAGATATAATGGAAAGTGTATTAAAGTCATATCAAAAAAATGGTGCTTTAAATTACCTTCAACTAATATTGAATTCTAAAGATCTACCTACACTCCTACGGAGAATAAATAGTATCAGAGAAGTCTCAAGAAATACATCAAATCTTCTGGAAATCATAGATAAAGAAAGAGATGAATTGTTGATAGAAAAAACTAATCTGGATAATAATTTATTAGTATTAGATAATACAAGAAAACAATTAGAAGAGACCCTCGCAAATAAATTAGAGATAAAAACAACCCTAGAGAGTAGGCTTAATGAGTTAATGGATGAAAAGCAGAAATACCTAACCTATCTGGATGAACTTAATAATCGCTGGATACAGTCAAAACCAATATTTGAAGAAGTTATTAAACAACTGGTTAAAATTGTAGAAACAGGTGACCTTCCTCCTGACTTAATTGAGACGAAAATATCCTTAGCTAGAATATACGGCATAATAAATGAAGATCTGTTAAATGTGGAATTAAGTAAAAAAGGTTTATCTACCCCTTTAACTGTAATTTTCAGGGAAAATGAGATGGTTTTAAATCTTAGGGAATTACAATTAATAATTCATGGTAGCCTGGAACAAATTGATGATCAAACCCTTAGATTCAATATGACAAAAGGTCAATACATGGGTTTAAATCTTGAGAAAAGTTCTCTAGAAGAACTTTTTGACTTTGGATATTTAGATTTAAGATTCTCTACTCTATTAGGCCGTAATAAAATAAGGTCAGTTAAAATTTATGACGGATACTTGGAACTTAATATATTACCGGTTCTTTTTTAGGAGGAAACTATGATAAAAGCAATAGATTTAAGCTTACAATATAAAGATGGAACTTTTGGATTGAATAATGTTAATATAGAAATTCCAACCGGTGAACTCGTCTTTATAACAGGACCAAGTGGTTCAGGAAAAACAAGTTTTGTTAAACTCATATTAGGCATGGAAAAACTCACTCAAGGTGAGTTATTGGTCTTGGATTATAAGATGAAGTCAATAAAGGATAATGAGCTAATTAAATTAAGACAAGCAATTGGTCCAATCTTTCAAGATTTTAAATTACTACCAGGAAGATCTGTTTGTGATAATGTTCTTGTAGGAATGAGATTTCTTGATATAGATAAAATCCTTATGTATGAAAAAGCCTTAAAAGCATTAGAAAAAGTTGGACTATCTCATAAAGTACACTCCAGTGTTGAAAATCTTTCATACGGTGAAAAACAAAGAGTAGCAATTGCTAGAGCAATTGCTAGGGAACCAAAACTTATTATCGCTGATGAACCAACTGGGAACTTAGATAAAAAGAACTCAATAATTATCTTTGATCTTCTCAAATCTTTTAAATCAAAAGATACAACAGTACTTATAACTACTCATGCCACTCATTTAATAAAAGATATAGATGACTCTCTTCATATTCAAGTTGAAGATGGAAAAATGAAATACCAGGAGGAAATCTATGGGTAAAAAGATCAATAACACAAACTATTACTTTAAGGAAGTATATACTTTAATTAAGAGGGATCTATCATCAAATATTCTTTCAATCATAAGCTTAGGCTTCGTCTTTTTTATAATCTCATTGGTTATATCCTTAGGAGTTTCAAGCCAGTTTATGATAAGTGAAATTAGCTCTCAGGCAGAAATAAGCATATATTACTCAGAAAACTATGACCCTACTTATATTAGAGAAGAACTTGAATTGATTGAAGGTATTAATAAAGTCAATTTAATTGATTCAAATGAAGCTAATGAAAGGATGAAAGATATTCTTGGTAGTGATAGAAAAATTCTTGAATTATTCGATCATAACCCTTTTAGTTCTTATATAGAGGTCTTTATTGAGTTGGATAATTTAGATGATATAGTTTCTGTTAGCAAAAATATAGAAGGTGTTGAACTGGTCAGGGACAATCGGGAAGTTCTAAGTCAACTTAAGAATATATTAAATATTATTACCATTTTAGGAGTATTCGTATTTGTTGCCATAAGTGTAGCTACAGTAGTAATAACAGCACACATAATTAGACAAGGTGTCTATATGAATAAGGATCAAATTAGTACATTAAAACTACTAGGGGCTCCCTCATATTTCATATATGTACCATTTGTTTTAAATGGAATACTTATGACGGTATTATCCGCATTAAGTTCAATAATACTTGTCTACTTGTCCAATAATTTTGTTTATTCCAAAATAGAAGGAGTCCTACCATTTATAATATTACCTAATTTTGTTGACCTAATGATAATATTGGTGGTTTTTAATTTGATAAGTGGTATTATCCTAGGATTTTTAGGTAGTGTTCTAGGAATTAAGACAACAAATTTAAATAAAGGAGCTTAAAAAAGCTCCTTTAAAATAGCATTAAATAGGCAACCCCAACTACTGAAACAATAGCACCTACTATTTCCTTAGGTTTTACTTCTTCCTTAAATAAAAAAATCGAAAATGGGATTATTGTTACTGGTGTAATTGATGTTAAAGTTGATGCAATCCCTGCACTGGTGTATCTCAAAGCTATTAGAGATAAGCTTACACCTATAAATGGTCCAAATACAGATCCTAGTAAGGTATGTAAAATTGCTATTTTATCTTTTATTGCTATTCGAAGTTCTCCCCAGTTATTTCTAACTGTAACAAATATTATAAAGCAAGCAAATCCAGCTATAACCCTAATTTGTGTAGCAGCAAAAGTATTGTAATCTCCCAATCCTATCTTACTAAATATCAATCCCATTGATTGTCCAAAGGCACCAATAAAAGCATAAGTAAGACCTCTTAGAGAATATCTGACTTTAAATCTTTTATCATTAATATCTTTACTGAGTATTACAATTATAATACCAGATATAGTTATACTCATACCAATAATCGCTGAAATTGATAGCACCTCTCCTAATAGTATAAATCCTATTAAAGCAGTCATAGGCGGGCTAGTTGCCATCAGAAGCATCGAAACTCTAACTCCCACCTCTATATATGCCTTAAGCATAAAGTAGTCTCCAAGAAAAAATCCAATAACACCAGATATCATCAAGAAAACCCAATTATGTAAAGTTGCATCAGTAGGAAACATAACTCCCCTTGTTAAATAAGCTGCTATACTCAATAAAATAAATGCAAATACTAACTTTATGAAATTAACAGATAAACTGCCTATTCTCTTACTTGCACTTCCAAAAAATATCCCAACAAATGTCCAACTGAAAGCTGTAGCTAATGCAGCAAACTCTCCAATATTATTCTGTATCATATTATTTTCCTCTTTCTAAAAATTCGCATGAATTTACTATACACTTATTTCCGTATAAAGTAAATATGAGTCTACAATTATTAGTAGACCCATAAATCTTATTTGAACATCTCATAAGTTCTAACAACTAATACAGCAGCTTCTTCCCTAGTAGTGTTGTTAAGTGGATTAAGGTTTCCCTTTTCATCTCCTTTTAGTATCCCTCTACTGTTTAGGAACATTATACTATCATATGCATAAGCCTGAATATCTTCAAAATGCTCCATAGGCTTATAGGAATAACTCATATCTGGATAGATATTTTTTAGTGCTCTAGTTATAATAACAGCTATATCTTGTCTAAATATTGGATTGTTTGGTTTAAATGAACCATCAGTATATCCATTAATAAATCCCATTTGAGCAGCTTTTAAAACATTTTGATCCTGAGAATCAATAAACACACTTCCGGATTCAGTTTTAATCTCATTTCCAGTTTTAGACTCATAAAATCTTACAATTATCTCACTAAATTCTGCTCTTGTTACTATATCACGCATATTTCCTTTCATGCTATCAGTAAGAAGATCATATTCAATACTCTTGTCCAACTCAGTTAAAGCCCACTGACTTGCATAACTATAAGGATAAACTAATCCAATATTAACTGGTGTTGAATATGATCCCTTTATGAAGTAACTACCTAGAATATCAGACATCTTTAACCCATTTCTAATTCTAAAACTATAAGTATTTTTCATAATATCAACATCATTATTAGTGTATCCTAGCTCAACTGGATTAATATTTATTTCAAAATATCCATCGTCTCCTTTTTCAACTGAATAAAGATAATATGATAAATTTCTGCTTATAACTTTTTCTCCCTCTCTTATATATATATCTACCTGAAAGAAAAAGTCTTTAGCTAATACTGAATCCTGAAGCAAAACATTTGTAGTAGCTTCATTTCTCCACCTTATAACAAAAGTATTTCTATCTTCTTCCAACTGAGCTACTGAAACACTTCTAGGTATTCCGACTTCAATTTCCTGGGCAAATACAACATTAGTTACTAATAATATGAATATTAATGTAAGTATTATTATCTTTTTCATCTTTCCTCCTACAAGTCCTTCTTCCATTGCTTATATTGATCCAACTCTGAACCTATCCTCTTTAGGATATAGCCTAACACGGCTGCATCATCTACAAATCCTCCAATAAAAATATCAGGTATTAAATCAACAGGATTTACAAGATAAATCAATCCAGCAATGATTGTAATGACAGTTGAAGCAGATATATTGGTGTACCTCTTCTTAGAAAAGTCCATAACTAAACTGGTTAAGGTCTTAATTTCATCCACAATGTCCGATAACTGATTGTTATTCTTTATTTTTATTCCTGTATTAGCAATAAGTTCACTAAGTCTAGTGTTGTCGTTTAAATAAAGCTTCGCTTTCTTATTCAAGCCTCTTAAGATCTTTTTAGGTTCTATTTTCATTAGTTCTCACTCTTTCTTTAGCGATTGTATAATTTACTTAATATCTTATTATTTATATAGTCGTATCCTTCATAGCTATGGGGTATTAAACAATTTGTGCAGTCTTTTATTCCATTATTATCGAAATGATTTCCTCCACACTCTTCAAAGAAGTATAGGGGGCAATAACAAAACATACAATTAAAATTCTCATTGTTCTTTGTAACATGACAAGGAAAGTACTCACATTGATTGTTCTTGTAATACCTATATGAATTCTCCATCTAATTCCCTCCTTATTTGATAATTATACCATATTATCCATATTTTCATCATAAAAAAAGACTAAGCATTAAGCCTAGTCTTTACTATTAAATTTATATAGTCTTCCCTACTTTTTCCCAATCAATTACATTAAACCATGCTTCTACATAATCTGGTCTTAAGTTTTGATACTTTAGATAATAAGCATGTTCCCAAACATCAATTCCTAATATTGGATTCAAACCATCAGTAATTGGATTGTCTTGATTCGGTGTAGAAACTACTCTAAGTTTTTCACCATCAAGTACTAACCATGCCCAACCACTACCAAATCTAGCTCCGGCAGCTTTTTTAAACTCAGCTTTAAACTCTTCAAAACTTCCAAAGTCTCTATTAATCATCTCAAGTAATTCACCTTTTGGTTCGCCCCCACCATTTGGTGACATTATCTCCCAAAACATGGAATGATTAAGGTGACCACCACCATTGTTTCGTACAGCCATCCTAATTTCTTCAGGTATACCTTCTAAATTAGTTAATAATTCTTCAATTGTTAATTGTTGCAAATCTTCATGCCCTTCAAGAGCAGCATTCAAATTGTTAATATAAGCTTGGTGATGCTTGGTATAATGAATCTCCATTGTTCGTGAATCAATATAAGGCTCAAGTTGGTCATATCCGTAGTTTAATCCTGGTAATTTAAAATTCATAAAATCTCTCCTTTATCTATATTAATAATTTATTATCCATTACATTATTACCCAAGAATGGTAATGATAAACATTATCATTTAAGATTAAGGATAAACCACCTTACTACTAAGATGGCTAATTTTCAATAATAAATTCAACTATTTCCTCCACTAATTGGGGATGAAGTTCTAAATTTGGCAATTGATAAGTCTCTAGGTTTTCTTCATAATCCCTTGGAGCATCTTTTAGCACATGATTCATGCCCTCTACTATAATTGGCTCTTGATTTATACTCTCTGCTAATCTACTGGCATCCTCAAGAGTAATTTGTAAGTCATTATCTCCTTGAATAATTATTATTGGTTCTTCTATCCTACTATAAATCTCTATAGGATCATATTTAAACCAAGATATTAAATATGGTTGGACACTTTCTCTAAATAATGATGCGTACATTGGATCTATATTTTTTACTAATTCACCTTTTAATAGTTCATCCATAATTGGAAATAATTCATCTCTTATTTCCTTTGGTTGTGATGAAAGCTGTCTAACAAGTGTATCATAGGCAGAATATCCAGCTCCAGCAAGAGATATAAATCCGTTAACTTCTCGTTCTGTTGCTGAAACTGATGCAATTAAAGCACCTTCACTATGACCTATCAAATAAATCTCTTCAAATCTTTCATCTCCCCTTACCCTATCAATCCACAGATTGAGATCATTAATATAATCTTCAAAGACCAAATCTTCTTCTCTTTGAACAAGAGACATTGATTCTGCAATTCCTCTCTTATCATATCTTACTGAAGCTATCCCATGATTGGCTAATTCAGTTGCAATCATCTTCAAGGAATTATTTGAACCACCTATATGGCTATTACCATCCCTATCCGTTGGGCCTGATCCTTGATGAATGATAGCAACTTTAAAAGTATCACCATCTTTTGGAAGTGTTAATGTCCCATAAATGGTTCCACCTTCTACCTCAAGATTAAATTCTTCTTCTCTAATATCTTCATTGCTACAACCTGATAAAAAGACTAGAAGTACAGAAGTTAAAATTAAATATAATACTTTTTTCATTAAAATTTCCCCTTTTAATAAACCCTGACCTTTGGCAAAAAGGTCAGGGTTCTAATACTATTTTATAGGTTCTAATTTAGCTGTAAAGTGTCTTAATACCTTAGGCTCCCAAGTTACTCTATAACCTTTTAATGTTTCTCTTCTCTCTTTAATTGCTATTAATGCTTCTACAATTACATCTAAATGAGATTGTGTGTATACTCTTCTTGGTACTGCAAGTCTAGTGAATTCAAATTCTGATTCAATTTGTTCTCCTGTATCAGGATCATTACCCATCATATAAGATCCGATATCACAACTTCTAATACCAGCTTCAATATACAATTCTACAGCCAAAGCCTGAGCTGGGAACTCATAATAGGGTATATGAGGAAGTAATTTCTTTGCATCTAGGAAAACTGCATGACCACCAACTGGAGATTGATATGCAATTCCTGCATCATCTAGTTTCCCAGCTAAATACTCCATTTGACCTATTCTATATTTAAGGTAATCAAAATCAGTGCCTTCCTGAAGGCCTATTGCCATAGCTTCGATATCTCTTCCTGATAATCCTCCATATGAAACGAATCCTTCAAATGGTATAGTTCTTGCTTTTACTGTTTCGTAAAGTTCCAAATCATCTTTAACACCAATTAAGCCACCCATGTTAATAATTGCATCTTTTTTTGCACTCATAGTAAATACATCTGCATAACTGAACATTTCTCTTGCTATATCTTTAATTGATTTATCTTCATAGCCTTTTTCTCTCATCTTTATAAAGTAAGCATTTTCTGCATATCTAGCAGCATCTATACAAACTGGAATACTATATTTCTTTGCTAATTCACTTGTCTCTTTTATGTTTTCCATAGAAACTGGTTGGCCACCTGCACTATTGTTAGTAACAGTGATTATTATCATGCCAACATTTTCTGCTCCGTGTTCTTGTATTAGTTTTTCAAGTCTTTCATTATCCATATTCCCCTTAAATGGATGGTAATTAACTGTGTCTAAAGCCTCCTTTATTACACAGTCGATAGCTCTAGCACCTGATAACTCCACATGTGCTCTAGTAGTATCAAAATGCATATTTGATATCGCTACCTTACCTTCTTTTAAGAATATTGGCATTACAACTTTTTCTGCTGCCCTACCTTGATGTACTGGTTGAAAATACTTGTATCCAAAAATATCTTTAGCTGATACCATCAAGTTCTTATAACTTCTCGATCCTGAATAAGCTTCATCGCCAACCATTATACCCGCCCATTGATTTGCACTCATGGCACCGGTACCACTATCAGTAAGCAAATCAATATATACATCATCTGAGTCTAAATAGAATACATTGTAGTTGGCATTCTTGATCTTCTCTATTCTTTCCTCTTTTGTCAAAATTTTAATAGGTTCAACCATTTTTATTTTAAATGGTTCAGCATAATACTTTGTCATCCTAGCACCTCCGAATATTTATAATTACAGGTCTCCCTTTAATCCAATTTCTTCTGCAACTTCTCTCATTCCTAGGATGGTTTCATGTATGATATCTTTTAATTCCATATCCATCATACTTGCTCCATCTTCAATTACACTTCTGTCTACTCCAGCTGCAAATGATTTTTGACCCCATTTTTTCTTAACACTCTTTGCTTCCATGTCCATAATTGACTTACTTGGTCTCATTAAGGCAGTGGCAGCAATTAATCCGGTTAATTCATCTACTGTGTATATTACTTTTTCCATAGTTTCCTTAGGCTCTACGTCAGTACATAATTTCCAGCCGTGGCTTAAAACTCCTCTAATATAATCCTCCGGCCAATTCTCTTCTCTAAGTAACTGTTCTGTTATCTTACAATGTTCATCAGGGTATTGGTCATAGTCTAAATCATGTATTAAACCTACTACTCCCCATTTTTCAACATCTTCATTGTATAATTTTGCAAAATGAACCATTGCTGCTTCCACAGCTAAAGCATGTTTAATCTGACTTTCATTTTTCACATACTTATTTAAAAGGTTCCATGCATCTTCTCTTGTTGGTCTATAATCTCCCACGCAAATCCCTTCTTTCTGCTTTTATATATATTTTATCCAATATAGCATAAAAAAACAAGCAAACCTATTACTCTTTATATTTTCTAAATATACATCTTCTTAAACATTGTGATTTTATTGCACACAAGATAATTGATGTGTCTTGTGAACACACTATCCACCTACATTATGCTTTGATTTATTTCATTAAATGAGCCTGGCTTTAGTAAATAGAAGTTTATCTATCAATCGACGACTCCTAAAGGTAATAAGGAAGAATCTGTATAATTGTTTCTAGCCTTCTGAATAAACGAGGCAATAACGGATTTGCCTGAAGTCACAAAATACCCCCTATTATCTATATTTATAAAAGCAGAATATTTATCGGAATTATCCCCATAGGATAGAATTAATTCAACAGTCCTTGGTTGATAGATCCCATCCTCTTTTGGCAATGAAACATATAAGTTAACTAAATCAGGATTTATCACGGCCTTCTTATAAAAGACTGGTCCGGATAATGTAACTTCCTGAAACAAGGGCCCAAATAATTCATTTGACTGTCCTAACAATTCAGATGCTGTACCAGACCAATTTTCATTATTTGCTTGAGAAATATCATGAAGACCACAATAGATAATTACATTGGATTCCAAATCTTCTAGTCCTAGTGTATCAAACAATGTTCTTGGTCTAAAATAAGTTGCTAACAGGATGCAAATAAAGACTATGATTGCAATAGCTATATATTTCTTTTTTGCTTTTTTTATCATTTTTTAACACCTTCTTAATATATATTTTAGTTGCACACTTATCTACTGGTATGAAATACCCGCGTCTTTATAAGTAGTGTTTAACACCTAAAACCTATGTTTATAAGTAATTATATATTATCTAACATATTAGTCTTTCCATATTTCTACGGAGGATTATTTATCTTCAACTAATTCTAAGTTGAACATATTAAAATAATACATTGAAAAAACTATAAAGAATAGAATCATCAAAAAAACTACAGTTTTGTATTCAAAATCATGTATGAATATATTCATAAAATTTAAGAGTAAAATCAAAGGCATGCTAGCTATGTAAAATGGTGTTGGTTTGATTTTTACCCTATCTCCATCTTGAACTTCTAGTTCATTACTTTTGATTCCCCATTGTGTAACTTTTATTGTCCCATTTCTCTCAGAAAGATTAACAACTACTTCTTGATTTTCTTCAATTCTTCCTATTTTTTCTCCATTCATCTTTATGTCAATTTTTGAGCCTGATCCCATCCATCCAGTTTTCCTATAAATTGTTATAGACATATATTCAACCCCAATCTTTTCTTCTTCTTATTGTAGCATAAAAAATGTTTCTATTGATGTAAACTAAAGAAAAAGCACTTAATGCAAATACATTAAATGCTAATTTTTTCTAATTAAACTCTATTTAAGTCCTATCCCCATCAATTTTTTTATTATTTGATTTAATAAACTGCAGGATAAATGTACTGCCTTTTCCTATACTACTTTCTACAAAACATCTACCACCATGGGCATTAACTATGGTTTTTACAATAGCAAGACCGATTCCAGATCCAGCTTTTCCTCTAGTATGATCTTTACCTCCTCTGTAATATCTATCCCAAATTAGATTAAGTTCTTCTTCAGGTATGCCTTCACCTTTATCAATTACTGATACGCTTACCCACTTATCTTCAATTTCTTCCACATTAATTCTTACAATTTTTTCCTCAAGGGAATAATTTATAGCATTGATAATAATATTATACAATGCTTGTTCAACCTTTGGTTCATCTCCTATGACCATAGTATCTCCCTTTTTATTTAATCTAATTTCAAAATTTTCTTTTTCAACAAAGTAATTAAATCGTTTCAGAACTTTCTCCACACACTTATAAATATCAAATTCCTTCATATCTAAAGATTTTAACCCAGATTGAACTTTAGATAAATCTAACATATCATCTACAAAATTAGTTAATCTATCTGTCTCATCAATTATGATCCCCAAATGGTAATCTCTTTTAATCTTATCATCTCCGGAAATATCTCTTATCATTTCCCCATAGGATTTTATTAGAGTTAGGGGAGTCTTTAGATCATGAGTCATGTTAGCCATTAAGTCTTGTCTTAACTCCCGCGTCCTTTGAAGCTCCCTTGTTGTCTGATTGAGAGTATCTGCTAGATTATCAATTTCTCTATAGTAACCTTTTTCAAAGTCAACATCATAATTCCCTATCATCAAATTCTTTGCTTGATCTGTTATTTGAACAATTGGTTTGCTAAGCTTTCTAGAGATGATAACACTTAATCCAATTGCCAAAAGAAATGCTAATATACTAATAATAATTAACTGATTTTGTATGACATTAACAGTGGAATCTATTGGTTCAAGTACTGTGTTAATGTACAAGAAATAATTTGAGCCTTGTTCGTTTTCTAATATTGCCCCATAGGTTAATATGGGGAATTCAATTCTATCATCAGCACGTGTGTATAAGGTTGTATTATCATTTGACTTATATAGATTTGTCAATAGTTCTGAGAAAGTATTTGTTTCAAGTCTCGGTTGTCTAATAATATCAAAAAACTCCAGTGGAAAAACTAACCTACCTGTATCATCTAAAATATTAATAGATATGCCTTCAGATAAAGCCTTTTCAATTAATATATCTTCAAAACTCTCACTTGAATATTGGTCAACAAGTTGATCCCCTACTTTTTTAATTTCTCTCATCTTCATATTCTCATAGAAACTATTGATAAAGACGATTTGTAATAACCATAGGGTAATTAGTATTATAGATACTAGGCCTATAAAATAAGTCCATAATTTGAAGTTTAATGTCTTTTTATCAAAGGTAGATTTATACACTCTAATCACTAATCCTTATACTCAAATTTGTACCCAACACCCCTAAGAGTTACAATATAGTCTCTGTAAGGCTCTATGTTATTCCTAAGCATCTTAATGTGGGTATCTATAGTTCTATCATCGCCGTAGAAATCATATCCCCATACTTCCTTTAAAAGCTTTTCTCTAGGCATAGCTTTATTCCTGTTAAGAGCTAAGTAAACTAAAAGCTCATATTCCTTTGGGGTTAAGTCAATCTTTCTGTCATCTACATAAACATCCATACCATCTAAATCTATTTTTAGTCCAGTAAACTCTAAAATTTTATTGTTTTCCTTTTGTTTGCTTCTGTTTATAATAGCATTTATTCTTGCCATTACTTCCTTTGGTGAAAATGGCTTTACCACATAATCATCAACACCTAATTCAAAACCAAATAATTTGTCGTATTCTTCACCTCTTGCAGAAAGCATTAGAACAGGAGTATTACTGGTTTTTCTAATTTCCTTTACAGCTGAAAACCCATCTAATTTTGGCATCATGACATCCATAAGGATTAAATCATATTGGTTCTCCTGATTTTTTTGTATGGCTTCCATTCCATCTTTAGCCTCATCCACAGTATAACCTTCAAATTCTGCATATTCTTTTATGACTTCTCTTATACGTTCTTCATCATCTGCAATCAATAACTTAATCATACTAAACACCTCACAATAAGAATACCAAATATATGTGATAATTGTATGAAATCTAAGATTTATTTAATAGTAGAATTTCATCATTAACTTTTTTTAACACTTCCCCAGCTTTACCAATAATAACCATGTGAAACTTCTTTCTACTTTCGTTTACATCATTTATGTAAACTACTTTTCCTGATGTTCTATTATGGATTCCAGCCGCTGGATAGACTGTCAAACTAGTGCCTATTATAAGTACTAAATCAGCCTTTTTTACTTCTTCAATAGACTTTTCCAATTCATAAGAGGGCAATGCCTCTCCAAATAAAACTATCCCAGGTCTAAGTTTTCCACCACAATTCTCACATGGTACTCTGTCAATAAACTCAGTTTTTGTGGCTTCTTTCCCACATGAAAAACACTTAAACTCTCTAATTGATCCATGAATATTAAATACATTTTTACTGCCAGCTACCTTGTGAAAATCATCTACATTTTGAGTTATTACTGATTTTAGTAATCCAAGCTCTTCCCATTTGGCAAGTATATAATGTCCTTCATGGGGCATAGCCGTAGTGTTAGATTTTCCTCTTAATGTGTAAAATTTATGAAAATTATCATAATCATTTACAAGAGCATTAATAGTTGCAACCTTCATTGGATCAAACTCTTTCCATATCCCTGTAGGAGATCTAAAGTCAGATAGACCGCTTTCTGTAGACATTCCTGCGCCAGTTAGTACAACAGTATATTCTGATTTCATTATCTCCTGAGCTAATTCTTTATATTTATCTTGTGTCATCTTAACCACTCCTTAAATACATTTAATCAAATTTAAAAAATTGACAACAGCCCCTAAGGGCTATTGTCATTATATCATTTCTTCTATTCTAATTATCTCTTCTTTTAGGTCTAGTAATGATTCTATATAAAAATCAGATCCAATTATATCTATAGCCTCAATCTTGGAATCAATACCTCTACCTCCAACTAATATATATGGTTTCGTAGAATCTAGCTCTGATTTTAAGGCTTGTACTAAATATCCACAGCTGTTTGATCCAGCCTTTGTAAGAACTGAAAGTACCAATAAATCTGGTTTTCTATCTTTTACTATCCTAACTAAACTTTCCAATGGTATACTTCTACCTATAAATATTATACTCCAACCCTTTCTTCTAAAAAACTCAGCTGCCATTTTTAAGGATAGGGTGTGTTCTTCTCCCCCCGGTACCATAAATAATGCTTTAAAAACTCTCTGCTCATTTACAGGTTCTAACTCGGATAGATAATCCAATAGCTTTTCTATTAATGCAGATGAATAGTGTTCTTGAGCTACTGAAATTTCATTCCTTTCCCAAAGATCTCCAATTCTAATAAGCGTTGGTATAAAAACTTTGATTATCATATTCAATAGATCTAAACCTTTGTCATGATTATTTTTAATTATTCTCTTAGCTTTATTAGAATCTCCAATCAACAACATTCCAAGGAATTCATTTACTATTTTATCGTGATCAATTTCAATATAATCATATTGAGATGAATCATTTAAATCTATCCCCATAAGGAAATCTAAACTTACTTGTAGATATTCAGAAATCTCCTTTAGCAACTCATTCCCTGGAAATCTTGTGTTTTTCTCATAATTAGCAATGGTAGATTGAGCAACTCCTAATTTTTGGGAAAGCTCTTTTTGTGTTATTCCCTTTGTAATTCTAGCTTTTTTTAATCTTTCTCCAAAGCTGCTCATTATAGCACCTGCCTTATCCGAATATTCTCTTTCTTAATGTTACTAAACCTACTATAGCTATTATACCTATTCCAAATATTGGAGTCAAATCATTTGAACCAGTACTTGGAAGTACAACCATAGCTTCTTCTTCTGCACTTAGTACAAAATCTGCTGGTACTAAAACTGAATCAATTACATGGATAACTCCGTTTGTAGCTTCAATATCTGCTGATACTACTGTGGATTCATTTATTTTTACTCCATTTGTTAAATCTACTTTTATAGTATCACCTTTTAATGTTTCAGCTTCCATACCATTTACTAGGTCTGTACTCATTACTCTTCCAGATACTACATGGTATAATAATACTTCACTTAATTGTGGATGTGCCAATAAGTCTTCTGCTGATATTTCAAGTTGTGCCAATAATGCCCCAAATGCTTCATTTGTTGGTGCAAATACTGTGAATGGTCCTTCACCTTGTAGTGCTCCTACTAATTCCGCCTCTGTCAATGCTGCCACTAATATACTGAAGTCTTCGTTTCCTACTGCTATATCTACTATATCCTGATCTTCTGCAAATACTGGGATGTTCACTAATAATAATACTGCTAATAAAATACTTAATACTTTTTTCATGATGATCCTCCTCTAAATTTTTATATTTTAATTTCGTATTGTGTTCTGTAAAACCACATTATCACGTTTTGAAATCGTTGTCAACATTTTTTAAAAATAATTATTTCTTTTTGTAATATTTTTTTATAAAAAAAAACTCCTTAACCAGAGTTAAGGAGTTTTATGGACTTCTCTAGAAGAAGAATGACATTACAAATACAACAGCCATAGCTGCTAAACTTCCCAATGCTGTTGGTATAGACACAACATCGAAACCTTGTCTCATTGGAAGATCCCCATTTGATTTAAGTACTACCCAGAAATGACTTGCATTTGCATGGTAGAAGAAAGATGAACCAGCTGCTATTGCTAAAGCTGCAATAACTGGTGATAATCCTAATGATGGCATTAGTGGCAATATTATTGCTGATCCTGTTAATAATGATACTGTTGCAGAACCATTTGCTACTGACAATAATAATGATACTAGGAATGGTATAAATACTGCAGGAAGTGGTGTAGTAGCTATTAGGTCTCCCAAGTATGTGCCAACTCCTGAAGCTCTTAAAACAGCTCCGAAAGCTCCAGCAGCTCCTGTCGCTAATATTATAAATCCTGATTTTTCAACTGATATGTTTAACCATTTTTGCCAAATAGTTAAGCTAATACTATCTTTATCCATAAATAAAGCTATAACAACTCCAATAAATAAAGCAAAAATTGGATGTCCTATAAATCCAAGAATCGGTTTTACAGCTGAATCAGCTTCAAGGAATAATGTACCGAAGGAATTTATACAAATCAATAATACTGGAATTAGAATACTTGCAAATGCCATACCAGCATTTGGAAGTGGTCTACCATCTGGATTACTAAGTTCAAAATTAGATTCATCAGCTAAATCAACATTGTCCATAACTGCTGGTTCTGGATATTTGTTTAGCATGTACTTACTATTACACCAAGCACTTCCAGCAAAGGTATATGCTGCAGATGATATAAGTCCAAGAACTATCATGAATCCTAAGTCTGCTCCAAGAGTACCAGCTGCTGCTATGGGACCTGGAGTAGGAGGAACCATAGTGTGCGTTGCCATAATACCAGCATTTAAAGCTCCTAGTAGTGCAACTAGTGGAATACCCCCACGAGCTGATAATGCCCTTGCTACTGGTGACATTATTACTATAGCTGAATCGGAAAATACCGGTATGGATACTAAGTATCCAGTAAGTGCCATTGCTAGTTTAGAATTTTTTCTTCCAACCCACTTAAGGATTGTATTAGCCAATACCATTGCTCCACCAGTCTCTTCAAGGATAACTCCGATAGAACAACCTAATATAATAACAATACCTATATTACCTATTGTACCTCCAAAACCACCTGTTACCGTTGAGAAAATATCTTGGATCGGGAATCCAAAACCAAATGCTGCTAAAACTGCTACAATTATAAGTGCGAATACTGGGTGAACCTTTAGCTTCATAATTGAAAATACTAATAAAACAATACTAAGAATCATTACTATCAGTGAACCAAAACCTGCTTCCATTAAACTAATCCCCCTTACTATGTAATTAATAATTGTGTGCCTACTTAGTCTACTAAGTAAGTTATGTTGAATTTTTATGTCAATATAATGCCCTTGCCATCTCACCTCCTCATTAATTAAAGGCATTAAGATAAAGCCATTCTAGATGGCATTATGATCTAATATAAGTCCTTTGTATAATATTAAACTGTCTCTTTATCAAATAGAATAAGTGCGATATACTCAAGATCCTCATCGCCAATGTTTTCAATTGAATGATGTAAACCATTCTTAGTTAGAATTGAATCCCCAGGATTAAGCTCATTAAATTCACCATTATCATCTACCTTAGCTTTACCTTTAAGGATATAATAAACTTCAAAGTCTCCCTTGTGGGTGTGATTCCCAATAGAACTACCAGGTTTTAAAATACTCTTTACAAATAATCTACCAGAACCTGCAGAGTCTTCCTTGTCCAGAAAGTGTATATTTGTTAAAGACCCTTTTCCACCTAAAAACTCATTATGTACATCAACTTTCATTTCATTTGCTCTTTTTATCATGTCTGCCTCCTATTATGTTATTTATTTAACAATTTGTTGTAAAAATTTTCCGCTGTTACTTCTGTGTATAATTACATAAAATTACAGCGTCAATTTTCCTTTGCCCAATTTTTACGGTCAAGTTTTACTATTGTTAATTCATATTTTAACATGTTAAATACTTTTATGCAAACGTTTTTAGGTATAATTATGGTTTATTTGTTAACTTTAAGTATGATGTTATTTAACAATAAATAATCATGTAAATATTAATCAATCACCTTCTGTATATATTTATATTTTGGGATAATTTCTTTTTATCCTTGGAATTAAGGTCCTATTATTTAGAATTAAATCCTCCAACTGGTTTTGTATTAAAAGTTTGATAAAAAGTGATGCCTTCTTATACTCCAGTTCTACAATTCTTCTTCATTATTAACAAGAATTAAACCCTGTTGGTGCAAATAAAAATTCCAACAGGGTTTCTATTATCTCTTACTTTTTGAAAAATTTCCCCATTAACTTTCCAACATCATCTACAATACTTCCATCCTTATCTGCATCAAGGAATTTTTCAGCCAAATCCATCATTCCACCTTTGGCTGACTTGCCCAAAGCATCAGTTATTAGATTTGATACGTTGTTAGTATCCACATTGCTCTTTTTCTGTTGTTGTCCCAAAGTACCCATTAAAAGTGGTGCTAACTGACTTAGTACATTATTAACTTGATCGTCTTTAAGTCCAGTTTCTTTAGCTAAATTATTCTTAACTACATCCTTTTTGCTTGATAATATATGCCCTAAGATCTTCTCTCCATCTTCCATATTAATTTTAGAAGGATTTTTAACCATTTCCTCCACATCATCATCCTGATGTTGTCTTAGTGCATTTAGCAAAGATTCTGCTCCCTTGTCTGAAGATGCATTGCCTTTCATAGCATTCATAATTGTGGGTAAACCCATATTAATCAGTTTTCCTACCTGATCTGTATCTGCGCCTGCCTTCTTGCTAATTCCTTCCACCATATCCTTGTTTCCCAACATGTTCATAAGATCCATGATATCCAAAATAAAACTCCTTTCAAAACTTATATTTAAGACCTATTGGCCATTTCCAATAGGTCATTAGATCTACTATTTATCTTTGAGACTTATCATAAGGTATTCCTTCTGCTTTCGGTGCTCTGGATTTTTTTGATGTCAATGCTAGCACTAGCATTGTAGCCAAATATGGCAACATCTTATAGTAAGTTTGATTGATCCCCAAATTAAATAAAAATGGAATAAGCGATACTGAATATGCAAGTGTTCTTAAAAAAGCAAAGAACATTGCAGCAAACATTATCCTAATTGGCTTCCATTGTCCAAATATCATTACTGCTAAAGCCAGGAATCCAAAACCTGCAACTCCAGTATGTCCATTTACATTTCCATCCATTACTCCTACGGAATAGAAGAATCCCCCTATCCCAGCTAAGACTCCAGAAATACTAACTCCTGCATATCTCATTTTATATACATTTATTCCTACTGAATCTGCAGCATGGGGATGTTCTCCACATGCTCTTAACCTAAGCCCGAATCTAGTCTTATATAAAACAACTGTAGCAATTGCTAGGAAAACAAATCCTATAATTACTGTCAAATAGGTTCTTTGAAAGAATAATTGACCAATAATTGGAATATCACCCAGAATTGGCATTTCTCTGATATAAAAATTCTTATTAGTAGTAATTCCATCACTGTTGAAGAACATTTTGGAGAAAAGTAATACTGCTGCTGGAATTAGCATGTTTAATGCGGTCCCTGAAATAACTTGGTTTGCTTTCATTGATACTGCTGCAAAAGAAAGTAATAAGGAATATATAAAACCTGCTAGTCCTGCTATTACCATTCCCAGTAGAAGAATAGTCTGTGGTCCCATGCTTGATCCTTGAACATTATATACAAACAATGCTCCAAAGTATGCACCGAACAACATTATGCCTTCTAATCCTATATTAATAACTCCACTTCTTTCACTATACATTCCACCAAGTGCAACTAGTAATAGGGGTATTGCAACAGGAAGCATGTTCTGAACTAAATAATAAACTATATCCATTATTCTGCCTCCTTTGCAAGGTTATTCTTTTCTTTATCTTTTTCTTTTCCTAACTTGCTCTTTATGAAGGTTGTTACTGAAGATTTCATAATCATGGCAAAAGCTGAAAAATAAATGATAACTGCTATTACAACATCAATTATTTCTGGTTTGTAACCAACTAAACTTGCCAATGTTCCACCTCTTTGAATGTGGGATATAAAAACTGCAGAGAAAATAATTCCCAGAGGATGTGAATTTCCCAGTAGCGATACTGCAATACCATTAAAACCGTTTGCTGCAATAATATTAATAGGTTCATAGGTCATACTGCTACCTGCAATACCTGATGGTGCCAATATTAGAAACGCTCCTCCAAGTCCTGCCAATCCCCCAGATATAACCATGGCTAAGATTATATTCTTCTTTCCTTTCATACCAGCATATTCACTGGCAAACTTGTTAAATCCAGTTGCCTTTAGTTCATATCCAAATGTAGTTTTTTGTAAAACAATATATAATATTACAGCTACTATAATTCCAATTACAATTCCAAAATTAACATTTGAACCTGCTATACCTAATGATGGAATTTGTGCATTCATAGGAACATACCTAGTCCTAGTTGTTGAAGATACATACATTTCAGCATTTGTTTGTACCCACATATCCACAAGATACATCCCGATATAGTTGAACATTATTGATGTTATTACTTCATTTACATTTAGAAATGCTTTGAAGAAACCAGGAATAAATCCCCATATCATTCCCCCCAACATTCCTGCTAAAATGGCTGCCATCCAATGAATTCCAGGGGGTAATTCCCAAGTGAAGGCTACAAACAAAGCAAAGAACAAACCCATGGTATATTGACCAGATGCACCAATATTAAAGAGGCCCATCTTAAATGCAAAACCAACAGCTAAACCGGTCATTAGGATTGGAGTTGCAAAGTAAAAAACATCACCAATTCTACTTAGACCCCCCAATACAACAAAGCGGAATCCAGCCAAGGCACTTCCTGGATTAGCAAATAACATAACTAAGAATCCAAATATAAGTCCTAGGACTATAGCCATTAAAGCTGATGTAAAAGAGGAGTATCCCTGTAATTGCGTAATTTTTTTTATGTCAAATTTAGTTTTACTTGATGCCCCTTTTTTATCCTTCATTTTTTATCTCCTTTGATGTATTTCTCTTGGCTCCAGACATATATAAACCAAGTTCTTGAACGTTTGTATCTTTAGGATTTAATTCTCCAACTATTTCTCCTTCATAAATTACAAGGATTCTATCACTTACATTCATGACTTCATCTAATTCAAGGGATATTAGTAGAACTGCCTTACCTGCATCTCTTCTCTCAACTAATTGTTTGTGTATATATTCAATTGCTCCAACGTCAAGACCTCTAGTTGGTTGAACTGCAACTAAAAGTTCGTGTTCTTTGTCGATCTCTCTTGCAATTATAGCTTTTTGTTGGTTTCCACCAGACATACTCCTTACAATAGTTTCAGGACCCTGACCACTTCTTATGTCAAATTTTTCAATTAAGTCTTCAGCATAATTTCTAACTTCATCAAACTTTATAAATCCTCTGTTCTGGAATTCCTTCTGCCAATATCTTTGTAGTACTAAATTCTCTTCCAAGGAATAATCTAATACTAATCCGTGTTTATGCCTATCCTCAGGAATATGACTCATTCCTCCAACTGATCTTTGTCGAATTGAAGCATTAGAGATATCCTTACCACATAAAGATATTGATCCACTAACCATCTTTTCAAGACCTGTTAGAGCATGCACGAATTCTGTTTGTCCATTCCCATCAATTCCAGCAAGACATACAATCTCTCCTGCCTTTACATCAAAGGATATACCCCTTACTGCATTATTCTTGTGTATTTTTGAAGCTACAGTCATATTATTGATGGATAGTACAACATCCGTGGGCTTAGCCTCTTCCTTGTCTACACTAAATGTTATATCTCTACCTACCATCATCCTTGACAGTTCTTCTTTTGTTGTATCTTTAACTTCTACAGTACCGATGTACTTACCTTTTCTAAGAACTGTGCACCTGTCTGAAACTTCCATAATCTCGTTAAGTTTGTGAGTTATAAAAAGAATAGATTTTCCCTCATTTGCTAGATCTTTCATTATCTTAAGTAGTTCTTTAATTTCTTGAGGCGTTAATACTGCAGTTGGTTCGTCAAATATTAGGATGTCATTATCTCGATATAACATTTTTAATATTTCTACTCTCTGTTGCATTCCAACAGATATATCTTCTATTAATGCATCGGGATTAACTTTTAATCCATACTTTTCACTTAAAAATACTACCTTATCTCTTGCATCATTTTCTTGTAAGAATCCCATTTTATTTGGTTCAACACCAAGAATAATATTTTCCAACACACTAAACACTTCAACAAGCTTGAAGTGCTGATGAACCATCCCTATGCCAAGAGCATTAGCATCATTTGGATTGTTGATCTTTACTTCTTTACCCTCCATTTTAATTGTACCTTTTTCTGCTTGATACAACCCAAATAAAACGCTCATTAGCGTTGATTTACCTGCACCATTTTCACCGAGAAGTGCATGTATTTCTCCCTTTTTAAGTTTTAAGGTAATATCGTCATTTGCGATTATACCAGGGAATTCTTTTGTAATATTAAGCATTTCAATAATATAATTATCCACGGTAACCTCTTCTTCGTATTAGTATTTGTAATAATTCCAATATAACATATTTTACCCTAGTTTAAATCAATTTTATCATTGAATATAAAAATAAATGGGAGAAAGCATAGCCTTCCCCCATATGATTTTCTTACTTCCTCTAGGCTTTGGCCTTTAAGGCAGGTAAATTTAAAAACTATCTAGTTGTAACATCAACCTTAACTAAACCTAATTCATTAGTTAACTCATCTGCAGTTGCATATCCTGTTGCATCTTCTACAGTAATTGAACGAGTTATTGTTAAATTACCAGCTGCCATCTCAGCAAATATTACATCATAATCTGCTTTTGTAAAACTATCGAATCTATCAAATGCATCACCATTAGCTTCTCCAATAACTTCTGTAGGCAGTCCTACTCCATCATTTGAAGCATTGAAATAAGTTGATTTGCCTGAGAATGTTGACCAGCTATCAGTTTTATATATAGCTTCTAATACAGCTATTACTGAAGGTGCAAGTCCTTTAGTTGCTGAGGTAATAACAGTTTCACTATCATATCTTTGGTCAACGTCTACACCAATAACTTTAGCTCCAGCTTCTGATGCTGCTGACATAACACTCTTACCAACTGCTCCACCAGCTGCAAAGATTACTTCTGTGCCTTCTTGGTACATAGTTCTAGCTGTAGATTTATTAGTATCATTCTCTTCAAAGTTTCCAGTATAATGATAAGTTACTTTGATTGAGCCATCTGCTAATCCTAACTCTTCAGCAGCAGCTTCTGCTCCTTGAAGGAAACCATATCCAAATGCTTGAACTGCTGGAACTGCCATACCACCCATGAATCCAAGGTTTCTCATTCCATCCATTACTGCAGCATAACCTGCAAGATATCCTGATTCTTCCTCAGCATAGAAAATACTTGCTACGTTTTCTTTCGTTTCAAACACTGAATAGTCAGCTGTATGTGGTGCTCCATCTAGTAATATAAACTTAACTTCTGGGTATTTTGTTTGAGCTTCATAAATTGGAACCTCAAATAGGAAACCTGGAGTAACTATAACCTTAGCTCCACCAGTAACTGCTAAATCAATAGCTGCTAAATAACCTGAGTCTGTTGCCTCTTCTGGTTTAATGTATTGATGTGTGATTTTCTCTGCTTCGGCAAACTCAACTACACCTTCCCATGATCCTTGGTTAAATGATTTGTCATCGATGTTACCCTTGTCAGTTATTAAAGCGATTTCAAATGTGCTTGATCCACCACCGCTACAACCTGCAAGTCCAACTGCCACTAATGTAATTGCCAAAATCAATGCAAGTACTCTTTTCATTCTATTACTCCCCCTTATTTTTGTGATGCGACTTTCGTCTATGGGTAAATTATACCCCTTTCTTGGACTTATTTCAAGATTAACCCCACTAATAAAGCTATCTCACCTACTAGTAAAAGAGTTAAGAAATATATTCCCTTATTAATTACCCCCTTAATTGCCTAGTAAAACCTTTTCACACCTAATTATTATTACTTTAGTTTAACGTATACTTTATCCCTACCATTTTCTTTAGCCTTGTATAGTTCTTCATCAGCATTTGTCATTATGGTCTTTATGGAGTTATACTCTCTTGTAGAACCAAATATTCCACCTAAACTTATGGTTATTGAGGTTCTGGTGTTCCTATAATAATAGTATAAATCAAGTTTCTTTACTTTTTCTCTTATCATATTACCAAAATCTTCTACTTCATCTTTACTAATGGCTTCAGAAACATATACAAACTCCTCTCCTCCATATCTACCAAATAAATCATCTTTGTTATACTTATTGTCCATAATTAAATCAGCAATTGTTTTTAAGCAAATATCACCTTCATTATGACCCCAATAATCGTTATAACGTTTAAAAAAGTCAATATCAATTATGAATACACAGATATTCTTATCAGAGCTAGAATTACTAATAATATCGTTTATGTGTAAGTTAACTCTTCTCCTATTAGGTACTTTTGTCAATTCATCCTCATAGGCTTTTTTCTCAAGGTCAATGTTTATACTTCTTATCCTGTCAAGCTCTTTCTTTTGATTATCCAATTCAGTGGTTAATAATTCCTTCATCCTTTCCAAATGTTTTCCCTCTTCTAAATATTTTAGTTCAACATTAAGGATCTCTAGTTTTTTACCTAAATTTGCTGCAACTATTTCCTTGTCTAATCTACAGTGTCTTTTATATACTTCCAAAGCCTGTTTATAATTCTCATGAACCTCATAGTAATCAGACAAGCTTAATAAAGAATCCCATAATTTCTTTTTTGCATTTATGTTTTCCGAATACTTACATGCCTTTTCAAAATACTTTAAACTGGAAACATCTTCAATATTAAGTTGACCAATATTTAACAACACGTCCACAACAAAATATTTATTATCTATTCTTTCTAATCTATCATATGCACTACTAAAATACTCACTAGCCAATGATAGATTTCCTAAAACTTGGTGGATTTTACCAATTCTGTTTTCTACTTCACCAAGACTTATATTATCATTTTCATTTTGAAGTTCATCATGACTTTCTATAAAATACTCTAGTGCTTTTTCATAGTTTTTCTCTATAAAATGTATCTCTCCTATATTGCCATTAATTACAGCTTTACTGGTTCGATTTTTTGTCATATCACATATTTTAATGGCATCATCGTAAAATTCCAAAGCCTTACTATAATTCTGAGATTCTCTATATACTTCACCTATATTGTTTATGACACTTAATCTTAAATTGTAATCTTCTTCTTCATTAAGGTATTCATTTGCTTTTAGAAAATAGCTTATTGCTTTGTCATACATAGAGCTGTAAAAGTAGGCCACTCCGATTAAGTTATATGCTCTTACCAAACCCAATACATCCTTTTCCTCTTCGAATATATCTTGCGCCGTGAAAAGTACTTCAAGCATCTTAGCTGAATCTGATCTTGATCTATGGACAAAAGCCATTCCAAGTAAGGCATAGCCTAAATCTAAATTTAACGAGTTCTCTTTTGCTAAATCATATGCTGTCCTACATTTTGTATATGACTCATCAGGTGATGAATTTACAATTTTCTTTGCATCCTGCAATAAAATATTTATTTTTTTTGATATTGATTCTTCCATGTATTCTCTCCCTTCGTAAGTCAAGGTATATAAATAGCTAATTACTCTTACTTTTAATAATAATATATATAAATAAAAGGAACAAGCAAAAATAATAAATAACAAATTTTGGAATTATATTATAAATAACCCTTGCTAATTATATTATCCTGTGTTATGCTTGTAGAGAACTTAAATTAAGAGTTATTAGTAACACAATATATTTTTCTATACTTACTATTCGTAGTAATGATGTATCGGGATTTTATAAGTGATTTACTAGCACTGGTTTAAGAAATAAAATTTGGAGGTACACATTATGAATGGTACAGTAAAATGGTTTAACGCAGAAAAAGGATTTGGATTTATCACAGGAGCAGACGGAAAAGACGTATTCGCTCACTTCTCACAAATCAAAAAAGAAGGATTCAAAACTTTAGAAGAAGGTCAAGCTGTTGAGTTTGACGTAGTTGAAGGACAAAAAGGACTACAAGCTGAAAATATAGTAGCTTTATAAGAGTGAAAATTTTACCCCTGAGGATTACCTCAGGGGTTTTTATTTACATATTATTTATATACAACTTAAAATTACTTAAGAGTGATTTCCAAATAAAGCTCATATCACCATACTCATCTTCCGGATCATAATCAATATGTATCCTCATATCAGTAGAGTCATCTCTTTGATTAAAATATATGGTTAAAATTGTATTTCCTTGAGTACATACTATAAGGTTATTAAGTATTATTTCCTTAAAGCGTCCCTCAATATCAAAGCTTATACCTTGGTCTTTTGGAGACATTCTATACATAAAGGTTTCACCAACCTTTAATGAGTTAAAAGCAAAGGAACAGTAGTAGTTTTCAGATATGGAAAACCACTTAACTATATCCTTGGGTTCAGTAAAACACCTCCAAATTAAATCTATAGGTTTATTAAAGCTTTCACTTAGTTCTGCATTTATTCTCTTGCCCAATGATATCACCTCAATCAAATCTTGATTAATTGATACCCTAGTAGCAGCTTAAATAACATTACAAAATTAACTAAAATAGATTTTTTACTAACTCAGTACCTGCAACAAAAGTTCCAATGGTTGCTCCAATATTTGCAAAGACAACAACCAATAAAGTTTTTAGAAATCTATTCCTAAAAAATCCTTTAATTGATGATATATCATCGGTTATGTTATTTATATCTTTAACCGTAGGTTTCTTTAAGCTAGCTTCCACTATTCCAGCAAACCAACCACAGGCTAAAAGTGGATGAATTGTTGTTAATGGTGCAGTTATAAATGCGGTTAGTACCGTTAGAGGATGTGGTAAAGTAACTGCTGTAAAGGCTGCTGCTAATAATCCTGTCCACAGTATCCATGATGAAAGTTGCTGAATTCCAGTATCTACATTTATAAAAAATGAAAATACAATTAAAGCAATAACGACACCAGGAATTACCCAACTTCCAAACTTAGAAAGTTTACTTTTAGGTGGTACCTGAGTTATTTCTTTAATATTTATTTCTTTATAAATCTCTTCCTTAACTCCAGGAACATGAGCAGCCCCTAGAATGGCCACAATTTTTTCTCCTGGTGCATTTTTTATTTTATGAGCAAGGTATTGATCCCTCTCACTTATTAAAACTTGTCCTATTTTAGGGAATTCCTTTTTCATTTCTGACATCATAGAGTCCAGAACATCCTGGCCTAATAGTTCCTGGAGTTCTTCCTCTGATATATTATTATCTTCCTCATCCATCAATAATATATTATATAGAAGTTTGAATTTTTCCCTTGCTGATAGGAGTCTCCAGATTCTAGAAAAGGTCGTTCTGATATCTCTATCAGCTAATACAATTTTTGAACCAATTTCATCTGCACTCTTTATTCCTTGAAGCATTTCTCCACCAACAGTTGTTCCTAATTTATTAGCCATTTTCTTTTGGTATGAACTTAGAGCTAAATTTATTAAAAGAAAACCAACTTTCTTCTCTTTAATAACTTTTATTATATCCATATTCTCCCAAGCTTTTGGGTTTCTGATATTGTCAAATCTTCCTTTGTCAAGTTCAATACAGACACTATCGGGATTCTCATCTTCGATAACTCTCTTTACTAATAAAACACTTTCGCTTGATACATGTGCTGTTGCAATTAATATAATCTCTTTCTCCTTATATATTAACTTTGTTATATTATCCATCATATCCTCCATTTCATCTGATTAAAGAATCTCTTACTATTATACATGAATTATATCATCAAAATACATAGGATTATGAAGTAAGCTTCCAAAATTTTAATTTGGAAGCTTACTTTACTTAATTTGAACCAATCTATCGGTATCTTCTCTAAAAATACGCAAACTAGACTGATTGATATAATCTATAAAATCACTATTATCTCTATCTATTCCTACAATTAGTCCAAAGTGGTCATATAACTTAAGAAAATCACGAATCTGCTCATCGCTGTAAGATGTATTTGTAATATTTAGTATTATATTCCTAAACCCTCTTCTTTGTATTAAGAAGAGATCATCAAAGTTATCGATTTCAGCAATAAATCTATCTTTTAGTTTAGGATATTCATCCTTTATTTTCTCTAGCAAAAGATTTGAACCATCTTTAGTTTTAATTATTAAATATCCTTTTTCATTTTCCTCCAACCATTTTGACATTTCTAACAAATCAGTATTTTCATCAATTTCAACTCTATTAATATAATTGCCCTTGTTATAATTTATTTGAATATCCTCAGTAATAAAGCTTCCAAATGATTCTATCTTGGATTGTTCAGGAACCTCTTTGCCTAAACTAATATTAAAATCTTCAAAATCTCCATCTCTTTGTATAATCTCAGCCAATAGATCGTTTTTAAGAATTGTATCGGAAGCGTTTATGTGATCTAAAACATATTCATATTTATCTCTGTAATCTTCAATATCTAATAATTCTCGTGTTTTTCTATTAGTAACTGTGCTGTTTTCAAATATCCCGTCTCTTGAAATGTTGAAGATCACTTCGCCATCTATAAAAGATCCCTTCCTCATAATTGTCTGGGGTGCTACAAAATTGTATCCTGAGTAGTTAATTAAATCTTTGCCAAACATTAGTCCTTTATCATTAGATAATCCTAATAAATTAATTATTGTTGGGTAAAAGTCTATCTGGCTTCCAATTTGTGATATCCGCTCATTAACCTTCTCGCCTGGTACACTTATTATAAGAGGAACATTCATAATATGATCAAAGTTATATTTTTCACCAAGAATTTCTTCCATTGGAGAATACGCTTCTTCAGCAGAATTATTAATACCAAAATGGTCCCCATAGATAGCAATTACTGAATTTTCATAAAGGCCTTTTTCTTTTAAGCCTTGGATAAAGACACCCAATTGCTCATCAGCATAGTTGATAGCTTGTAAATAGTTGCCCACAATATTATTGCTTAAACTTTCATCTAATTCTAGCCTATGATACTTTTTATCAATATTATATGGGGTATGGCTACTTAAACTTATTATGAAAGAATAGAATGGATCTTGATTTTCATTACTTATTTCTTCTAAATAATCCAGAGTCTGAGCATAGAATTCTCTATCAGAAATTCCAAATATAATGGTTTCTTGGAAATCATAGTTATCTTCATGAAAATATTTTTGAAATCCTTGATTCACGTATGCTTGGTCCCTATTCCAGAAATCTTTTTTGTACCCATGAAACACATAGGTTTGATATCCATTATCCCTTAATAACCATGGTAATCCGTAATAAGTATTGCCTCCAAATTGTGTATAGGAAGCATCCTCCATTGATGGATGCAAACTATTATTTGTAACAAACTCAGCATCAGATGTATTTCCCCTCCCTAAGAGTTGATAATACTCATCAAAGTAAATACTTGAATCGTCCTTTATTAATGAATTAATATAAGGAGTTATCTCCTGATTATTATAGGAGTAATTGACTACAAAGTTTTGTAAAGCTTCAACTTGTATCACTATAAGATTCCTATCTTTAGCAATTCCTGTTAATTTTCTGTTTTCACCATATAATTCTTCATCTTCTTTGATTACGCCTTTTAGCAGCTCTTCAAGATTTATATACTGATCAGAATCACTCGAAAATATATTTTTGAATATATCATATGAATGAAAAGTATATGGCTCTTGATTGGTTAAGGCACTTACCCTATTGGTCCAATGAGTATAAGTAAATAGTAAAATCAAAATTAGAGTTAATGATGCTATTACTTTTTTCGAATTATATCTATCTAAGTTTAATTTTGCTCCTCTAATGACTAGCAGAATAATAGCTGGCAAATCAACTATTAGAAGTAGGTTCTTTAAGCTTAATAATGATATTATACTTTCAGTAACAGCACCCAGTTGCTTTGCTTGACCGATTATTGCAACTGATGGTAGTGATTGAAAGTATGAATAATACATAACATCGGCAAAAATAATTATACTAAACAGAAGATAAAAACCCACTTGAAAAAACCTTTTCTTTGGTTTTTTCAAAATTTCTAATAGGGATAATATTAATATACTGATTACTGAGCTAATGGCAAAAATCAATAAATGATTATGTTTTACTTCAGTAATATACATAAATAACAATATCTTGAATATAATTGGCAGAATTAGTGTCATGCAATTACCTCTTTTATTTTGACCTACTTAATATAGTATAAAAACTAAGCTCCTAGGTCAACAAAAACTCATTTTCAATACTATCTGGTTAATGAACCTAGAGAATTGAATTGAGCAATATTCATATTATTTAAAGCTAATACTATATCATCAAATTCATTGTCTAGGGCAAAATTTGTTACGCTCCCACCGTAATACCTGGTATCCACCATATAAATCTTTTCGTAATGGTTAGTTAAAAAAGGGACTAAACTATTTGAGAATGAATCCTTGATTAAAAGCAAAGATTTCCCATTATAATTTTTAGTATTAATTTCAGTTAATCCATAATCTCCACCAAGAAAAAATGAATACTTGTCACCTTTTTCTAAAAAGGAGTAGTCATATAAATCATTTCTTTCCACATTCTCATTTACAATAATACTATTAATAATATCTTTATCTAATGAATATTTGTATATTTCATCCGCAGAACCATTAAACAAATTTATCTTTCTATACTGGGAACCCAAAAAATCTTTGCTTACTAACTCCTTTTTAAACGCCTCCTTTTCTAGAGGTTTAAATCCTAAGACATTTGCTATTTCAAGGTAACTATAATAGGCACCTAAGCTAGTCCAATGATGATCTGTCTTATAATAAATATATTCATCTTTTTTTGTTTTAAGCACAGGAATAAGATTCAGTACTTCACCCTGAGTACTTACATGTGACTCAATTATGCTTGACAAATTTATTTCGTCAATAATAGGTGCATAATCTGGTAAGTGTTCTTCATGAATTGATTCTTTAGATGGAATAATTATAAGATTAACCTTAAGATTCTTTTCAGTATTTAATTTTTCTATAAATTTATTTATATACTGAATATTGTTTTTTAACTTTTCGTAATCAACCTTGTTGTTAACATCAAATAAGAATTCATTTTTCCCAAAATATACTCTGCCATTATCTTTCTTCATTAGAATTAAATCTGAAGCAGTCTTAATTCTAATCCATATATCTCTAAAAGGAAATTGATCGGTAGTATATTTTTCAAAATCTGATGAATAATCACCATCCAATATATCTTCGTATTTTAAGTTAGGTAGTATTTCTAAATATCTATTTTCTAACTCAGAGAAGGATCTGATTGGTATAAGCATATTAAAAATTGAAATTAACAGTATAATGATGGACATAATTGTGATTCTTAATTTATTCTTCATGTTTTAGTAGTAAGTACTTACTACATTTACCCCCTTATTAAAATCTAAAGTATAAAAACGGATTAAAACTTTGATCGACTAGATAGGCTATTGATATTGTTAATATAAAAACCAAGTATAAATTTTCAATAACTCCATCTATTCTTAATTTTTCTCTTAGTCTTAACCATAGTTTCTTTGGATAGGGTGTTGATCCAACTATCCCTATTAAGAATAATGGCAAATTAGTGAGTAGTAAGTATAGGGATAAGTTATCAAACATCACTCCGTTTCCAATAAACATTGCTTTAAGGTAACCTATAATAGCATTTGTAGTCTCAAAGGAAAAAATTACCCAGGATACTAAAACTGCTAATAGTGTATACGACAACCCAATAACTTTAGGTAGCTTTTTTATTATATTTCTAAGGAATAATTTTTCTAATATTAATAGTACTCCAAAAAACATACCCCAGTATATAAAATTCCAGCTTGCACCATGCCAAAATCCAGTTAGAAACCATACAAGTAATATATTCCTTAAGTGAGTGATAATGCCCCCTCTATTGCCTCCAAGTGGTATATATACATACTCTTTAAACCAGGTCCCTAGAGATATGTGCCATCTCCTCCAGAATTCCGTTATTGATCTTGAGGTATATGGATAATTGAAGTTCTCTAAAAACTCAAATCCAAATATCTTCCCTAAGCCTATTGCCATATCTGAGTAGGCAGAAAAATCAAAGTATATCTGAAGGGCAAAAGCTATGATTCCTATCCAAGATGTTAAGATGGATAAAGATGCTATATCGCTCTTATACACCGTATCCCAAACTAAACCAATATTGTTTGCTATTAAAACTTTTTTTCCTAGTCCTACTATGAATCTAGTAATACCTTGACTGATACTATCTAGGCTTACAACTCTATCATTCAATTCTTTTTCTATAGTCTTATACCTTACAATTGGACCTGCGATTAATTGTGGAAATAAGGCAACATAACTACCAAAGGATATAAAATTTTTCTGCACCTCTACTTCTTCCCTATATACATCGATGGTATATGACATGGTTTGAAATGTATAGAATGATATGCCTATGGGCAATGCCAGATTCATTAGACCAATGTTAATACCTAATAGTGAATTAATATTAAGAATTATAAAATCACCATATTTAAAAAATGATAGGATCCCAAGGTTTGCAAATATTGATATAAATAACCAGAATCTTGCTTTAGCTTTCTGGTTTTTTTCTTTGCTTTTCCCTATTTCCTTACCACATGTGAAATCTAAAATGGTTGATAATATAATTAACCAAACATAAATAGGCTCTCCCCATGCATAAAAGAAAATACTACTTAGGAAAAGTATCAAATTCTTGAATCTATCAGGACTTAAAAAATAGATAATCAATACAAGAGGTAGAAAATAGAATAAAAATAACACACTACTAAAAACCACAATATTCCTCCAAAAATTCTAGTCTGGCTTAGCCAGACTAGTTAAATTTCTATTTGAAAAACTCATCAATTACCTTTTCAACTCGTCCAACTTCAGACTTATAATACTCAAGAGCCTGATCACTTTCTGCATCCTCTATGGATTCATCATATTCTCCTAACATAATAAAGAAGGAATAATCTCCATATTGAACTACTTTAGCTGTATTTACCTTAGGCAAGTTCATAGGGTATTGGAAAGATTCTTCTACTAGATAAGTTCTATACTTCTCTAAACCAGCATAAACTTCGTCACCATTACCCTCAGTTGCTTTTATTGCAATGAAAGTATCAACTCCCACTGTCATCATTGGGGCTTGGGCTATGAATTCATCAATCTGATCATCACTTAGCCCTGTATAGTCTTTCAACTCCTGGATTTCCATATCTCTATTAGGATAATAAGCTTCCCCCAATTCTTCTTTTATAGCTTCTAAAACGCTATTTAAATCAACATCTACAGTAGTATTACCTGAACTACAACCAGATAATAAACTTATAATCAACACACTAACTAATACTAAAATCCTACTTCTTTTCAATCTTATCTTCTCCCATCAATATTATTTAAAATATCCTCAATTGTGTATCTGTTACCAAAAACATCAATAAAGGATCCTGAGTTATCATTAATTAACAATCCCTCAATATCATTGTATAAATATAACTTCTTATCTTGCTTGTATAACAAATAAATATATTCCTCTTCTAAGACTAAACTATCTGATATATTCTCAGCTCCATAAACAATTATATTTTCTTCTGCTTCACTACCGTATAAAACTTCATTCACATCTACACTTATTTTAATTTCTGTTTCTTCAATTCTTTTATCTACTACAGTTCCACTTAAAATCTGATCTGCCTCTAGGAATCCCTGATCAATATTTCCATATGACATAACTCTTGGCCCTTTAACATCGGGGGGTAATTCTTTACTTAAGTTACCTTGTATTAATAGGACGGGAATAATTATAAACAAAGCTGCTATAGAGGAATACTTTAAGTATCTATTTGGCTTTCTACTATAAACTTTTTTCTCACTATTTATAATTTCTGCTTTTTCATAAATTCCTTTTAAGAACTCTTCATTACTTTTCATCTTCCCTATCCTCCTCTCCTAATTCTAATTTAAGAGCTTTCCTTGCTCTAAATATCAATATTTTTATCTGGGGCAATGTCTTTCCCATAACCTTAGCTATCTCTTTATAAGATAGCTCTTCAAAGACATATAGGTATAAAGCTCTTTGGTAATCTGGACTCAAACTTTTGAATCCAGCTAAAAGTCCTCTATGTTCTTCCTTAGTTATGATTATATCTTCTAGTGTCTTTTCTTCACTTTGAGTCTCAAGTTGGTTGTCATAGCTATTAAATATAATTCTAGATTGCTTTCTCATATAGTCTATGGCTTTATTTTTGCCAAGAGTGAAAATATAAGTTTTCAATGAGTAACTAAAATTATACTGATCTTTATATACGTATAAATGTGCAAAAACATCCTGAGCAATATCCTCAGCAGTTGAAATATCTCCACCTGTATACCTGGATATAAAATATATTAAGTTGTCTTTGTACTCCAATACAATTCTTTCAAAGGCATCTATATCTCCTTCAAGAAAGTTTTTGTAATTAAATTCGTAGTCAAACATCTGGTGGCCTCCATCTATTTTCATTAATTATACGTACGAAGTATAAAAAAGTTACACTAATTTTTTTATTTTTTTATAAACTACTTTATACCCTCTATGAAGCTAAATTAACTAGACCTCATTCTATAGAAAAAACTAGATAGTTTAGAACCTATCTAGTTTCACAATTGTTCTTCTGATATAAGTAAACTATGTGTAAGTTAAAAATACCACTGCCAAAATGCTTGTAAACAATAATAAAGTTTTGTCCTTTCTTATGGCAACTACTCCAGTAATGATAAGTACTACCGATAAGAGGCGACAATCCCCACTACAATATCCCACCAATGACCTTCGTCGAAACTTACATATCCGAGAACCTTGAACACTCTCGCCACTTATAGAAGTGGGAGATTCCTGATTCATAGTCTTGTGCCTCCTAAGGTAGCAAGGTCTTATTTATGACTCCACAGGCTTAAAATCGGG
>Ga0265293_10000813_pt1 | contig 71765 bp, 64 predicted proteins | sample Munlanlewell138R_FD_192505 | JGI IMG/M metagenome (GOLD analysis project Ga0265293, IMG submission 192505) | Leachate microbial communities from a municipal landfill in Southern Ontario, Canada - Leachate well 138R | ecosystem: Engineered > Solid waste > Landfill > Unclassified | place: Canada... | reverse complement strand
GAATCGGGGGAAACACCAAGTCGCCCGCCGAAAGGGCAAGCGAATTTTTCAAAAAGCGCATCGCAAGGATGGGGTGTGGGTGGGTGGCACGGATTCAGGTAGATGAGACAAAGTAATGTCCACGTTTGAACGCAGTGGATCGTCATCAGGCCTGAGCCAAGAGGCCATCACAAGACATGCCGGAAGAATGAGTACGCTCCCCTTCGACGATCTGCTGCGGCAGGCAGCTGCGCTGGCCGGTGATCCGTTTTTCAGGCAGGCCCTCGTGCGTTGCATGGACGGGTCGGATGCACGCATCGAGCAGGCTGACCGCCTGACAGTTGGCATCCATCCGGACGACCAGATGTTTCTCCACTCCCTGCACGCGCATCAGGATTCCGGGGCCGCGCTCAGCCAGTATTTCAACATCGGCGTGCAGCAGTACCGCAGTGTCCGGCAGGCGGTGGAAACGCTGTTCGGCGAACGGGCCGATACCGTCACCATCCTGGATTTTGCCTGTGGCTTTGGTCGACTGCTGCGCTTTCTGACGCTGGACTGGCCGAAGGCATCGATCACCGGCTCAGAAATTCAGCCCGAGGCGCTGGATTTTGTCTCTGCCGCGCTTGGTGTCCACACCCTGCCGTCCACCGCGCATCCGGACAATTTTGAGGTCGCACAGTGCTTCGACGTGATCTGGGTCGCCTCGCTGTTTTCGCACCTACCCGATGAACTGTTTGGCCCCTGGCTGGCGCGCCTACTTTCCCTGCTGAACCCTGGCGGAGTGCTTTGCTTCAGCGTCCGCGGCGAGTCGCAGTTCGCGGGCGGGCGGATCGCCGAGGCCGAAGGTATCCTGTATCAACAGGACAGCGAATTGTCACCACTGGACAAGCGCCTGTATGGCACCGCCTACGTGACCGATGGCTACGTCCGCGCGCGGCTTGCAGAAGCGGCTGGTGCGGCGACGCGGCATGTGCGTCTGCCGAGGGCGCTGGCCAACGAGCAGGACCTGTACGTGGTGTCGGCGGACGGACGCCGCGATCCCGCCGTGCTCGCCGGCAGCTTCCTGCGCGGCCCTTGGGGCTGGGTGGACGTCCGGCGGCGCGAGGCCGATGGCAGTGTGTATCTGGAAGGTTGGGCGGCCAGCCTGGACGAGGAAGTGCGGCTGGACTGCGTAGAGGTCACGCTGGCCGGCACGGCCCACGAAGTACCGATCAACATCCCGCGGCCGGACGTGGCCGAGGCTTTCCAGGCACCCCACATGCTGTGCTCCGGCTGGCGTCTGCGGGTTCCGTCCGGCACGGGGGGCGTGCCGTTGCGCATCCAAGTCATGGCGCACACGCCACGCGGTGCCGCACTGCTGTATTACGGCCTGCTGTCGTGAGGACTAAGCTGCCTGCGAGGTGTCTTTCGCTGCTTCGTTGCGTCTGTTGATCTGACCCGGTAGCTGATCCGGCGCGTGTCATCCAATCCCACGCAGCCGCGTGAGGGGATTGATGACACGCCCCGGATGCTGCGCTGCGGTTTGACCCGCCCCGGAGCCTGCTTCAGCATCGAAGCGGGCATGTGCCCATCATTCTGGGGATAGCGACATGGAAATTTCCTTGCAGTCCTTGATCATCACCCTGCTGATCGGCGGCGTCGCCGGCTGGTTGGCCGGCCTGGTGATGAAGGGACGCGGTTTCGGCATTCTCGGCAATATCGTGGTCGGCATCGTCGGTGCATTCGTCGGCAGTTTCGTGCTTGGATTTTTGGGCGTGGCGATCGGCGGCGGCATCGTCGGCGCGATCCTCAATGCCTTCATCGGCGCGGTGATCCTGCTGTTCCTGATCAGCCTGATCAAACGAGCCTGACCGGGCGAGTGCGGAGCGCATCGAAGCCCGCCGGCCAGGCCGCGTCCGGGCCTGGCCGGCGGCAGTGCCGCCTCAGTTTCCGGCTGTCGGTGCCGCGTCGGCGGCGTCGACCAGGGTCCGCAGCAGTGGCCAGAGGTGCTCGGCGAGGCGCGGCTGCGCGCTGGCGGCGGGGTGCAGGTTGTCGTCGAGGAAGGCGTCGCGTTCGCTGACGATGGGCGCGAGCAGGAACGGTTCCAGCGGCAATTCGTGGCGCGCGGCGAGGTCGGCGTACATCGCGATGAAGCCGCGCGTGTAGTCCGGACCGTAATTGGGCGGGATCTGCATGCCGATCAGACCGACCCGGGCTCCGGCGTCCTGTGCGGCGCGGATCATCTTGTCCAGGTTGTCGCCGGCAATTTCCAGCGGCAGGCCGCGCAGGCCGTCGTTGGCACCGAGTTCGATCAGCACGGCGGACGGCGCGTGGCGGGCCAGTTCGCCGGCGATGCGCGCCGCGCCGCCGCTGGTGGTTTCGCCGCTGATGCTGGCGTTGACGATGCGCCAGCCGGGCCGCTCGCGTTGCAGGCGCTGGTCGAGCAGGTGGACCCAGCCCTGTTCGGTGGCGAGGCCGTAGGCGGCGGACAGCGAGTCGCCCATCACCAGCAGGCGTTTGTCGTCGGCCTGGGCCGCTGCTGTCGCAGCGAGCAGGCAGGCGAACATGAACCATCCCGCCGCCCGCTGCAGAGAGCGGGACCAGAGCGACTTGCGGTGAACCTGTTGCATGCGTTGAACTCCAAGGATGCCCGCCGACAAGGATGCCGACCCTTCATGGACAACCCGACCCCCGTACACACCGCCGCGCCGCCGGAGCGCGCCATCGCGATGCTGGAAGCCGAGCACCTGGGCAAGCAGGTCGCCTTGCCGGACGGAACCTTGACCATTCTGGACGATGTGAGTTTCCGCATCGACGCCGGCGAGGCGGTCGCGGTGGTCGGCGCTTCAGGCAGCGGCAAGTCGACCTTGCTGGCCTTGCTGGCCGGGCTCGACGTGCCCAGCAGCGGCGAGGTTCGGCTGGCCGGCGCGGCGCTGTCGCGGCTGGACGAGGATGGCCGGGCGCGGGTCCGCGCGGCCTCGGTGGGTTTCGTCTTCCAGTCGTTCCAGTTGCTGCCCTCGCTGACCGCGCTGGAGAACGTGATGCTGCCGCTGGAACTGGCCGGCCATGATGATCCGGCCCCAGCCGCGCGCGGCATTCTCGGTCGGGTCGGGCTGAGCGACCGGCTGGGGCATTATCCGCGCCAGTTGTCCGGCGGCGAGCAGCAGCGCGTGGCGCTGGCGCGCGCCTTCGTGACCAATCCGCGCGTGCTGTTTGCCGACGAGCCGACCGGCAACCTCGATACCCGCACCGGGCAGACCATCGCCGACCTGCTGTTCGAGCTGAACACGCAAAGCGGGGCCACCCTGGTGCTGGTGACGCACGACGAGCGGCTGGCGGCGCGCTGCGGACGCCGCTTGCGTCTGGTCGGCGGACGGCTGGCGTCATGAGGCTGGGGATCGGCTGGCGGCTCGGCCTGCGCATGCTGCGCCGCGACCTGGCGGCGGGCGAGGTCAGCATCCTGCTGGCAGCGCTGGTGCTGTCGGTCTGCGCCGTGGCCAGCATCGGTTTTCTGACCGACCGCGCCGGTCGGGCGCTGGACATCGAGGCCAATCGCCTGCTCGGCGGCGACGCCGTGCTGCGCGCCGATGCGCCGATCGGCGAGGCACCGCGCCTGCTGGCGCGCGAACTGGGCCTGGCCAGCACCGAGACGCTGAGCTTTCCGAGCATGCTCGGCGTCGGCGATGCGTTGAAACTGTCCGATCTGCGGGCGATGGCCGAGGGCTTTCCGCTGCGCGGCGGCTTTCGCCTGACCGATGCGGCGGACGCGCCGGCCTACGATGCCACCGGCATTCCGCCGCGCGGCACGCTGTGGCTAAGCCGCGCCGGTGCGGAAACGCTGGGCGCGCGGGTCGGCGATCTGGTCCAGGTCGGCGAGACCCGCCTGCGCCTGGCCGCCCTGGTGGTGCAGGAGCCGGACGCGGCGCTGGACTATTTCAATGTCGCGCCGAAGGCGTATTTCCATCTCGACGACCTGCCGGCAACCGGGCTGGTGCAGTTCGGCAGCCGCATCCGCTACCGTCTGGTGGTGGCCGGCGAGGCCGACGCCGTCGATGCCTGGGTGTCGGCGCAGCGCGAGGATCTGGCCCGCGGCCAGCGCATCGAAACCATCGCCGAGGCGCGGCCGGAAGTGCGCTCGGCGCTGGAGCGTGCCGACCGTTTTCTTGGCCTGGCCGCCCTGGTGTCGGTGGTGCTGGCCGGCATCGCGGTGGCGATGGCGGCGCGCCGGCATGCCGAACGCCATCTCGATGGCTGCGCGGTGATGCGCTGCCTCGGCGCGGATCGCGCCATGGTGCTGCGCATCCACGGCGGCGAACTGCTGGCGCTGGGTCTGCTCGGCTCGGCGCTTGGCCTGGTTCTGGCCTGGCTGCTGCAGTGGGCGCTGGGCGACTGGTTGGCGCTGCGCCTGGGCATGGCCATTCCCGGTGCCGGCTGGATGCCCGCAGTGCACGGGCTGGGCGTCGGTTTCTGCGTGTTGCTGGCGTTCGCGCTGCCGCCGATCCTGGCCTTGCGCAAGACCCCGGCGATGCGCGTGCTGCGTCGCGACATCGGCGCTTTCGAGCCCGGTGCGGCGCTCAGCATGGCGGCCGGGCTGGTCGGGTTGGCCGGGCTGCTGTGGTGGAAGGCCGGCTCGGCCAGCCTTGGCGGCGTGGTGCTCGGCGGCGTGGCGGCGACGCTGCTGGTGCTGGCCCTGCTCGGCCATGCGCTGATCCATCTATTGCGCGCTGTGCGCGGACGGCTGCGCGGGCCGTGGCGCTACGGCCTTGCCAATGTCACCCGGCGCGCCCGCTCCAGCGTGATCCAGATCACCGCGCTCGGGCTCGGCCTGATGGCCGTGTTGCTGCTGACCCTGGTGCGCACCGACTTGATCGAACGCTGGCAGGCGGCATTGCCGGACGATGCGCCCAACCGCTTCCTCGTCAACATCCAGCCCGACCAGCTCGACGCCGTGCGCGCGCGGCTGGAAGCGGGCGGGGTCATTGCACCGGAACTGCCGGCGATGGTGCGCGCGCGGCTGGTCAGCGTGAACGGCGAGCCGGTGCGTGGCAGCGATTACACGGAGCGCGGCGACCGTGCCCGGCGCATGGCCGAGCGCGAGTTCAACCTGTCCACCGCCAGCGCCCTGCGCGAGGGCGACAACGAGGTCGTCGGCGGACGTTTCTGGTCGGCCGATGCGCCGGCCGAGGACATCGAACTGTCGGTGGAGGAGCGTTTCGCCGAAACGCTGGGCTGGAAGCTCGGCGACCGGGTCGGCTTCGACCTTGCCGGCACGCCGCTGGAGGGGCGCATCACCAGCCTGCGCCGGGTCGACTGGGAAAGCTTCCGCCCCAACTTCTTCGTCCTGGTGTCGCCGGCCGGTCTGCGCGACATGGCGGCCAGCCATATCGGCGCGATCCGCGTTCCGGCCGACAATCCGCGCCTGACCGACCAATTGGTACGCGAGTTTCCGACCCTGTCCGTGGTCGATATCGACGCCGTGCTGGCGCAGGTGCGCAATACCGCCGACCAGGTCGCGACGGCGGTGGAATACGTGTTCTATTTCACCCTTGCCGCCGGCCTGCTGGTATTGCTGGCGGCGATGGCGGCGAGCCAGGACGAGCGCCTGCGCGAAGGCTCGGTGATGCGCGTGCTCGGTGCCAGCAGCCGGCAATTGCGCTGGGCCCAGCTCAGTGAATTCGTCGTCATCGGTGTGATCGCCGGATTGACTGCGGCACTGGCCGCCACCCTGGTCGCCGGGGCCATCGCGCTGGAGGTTTTCGACCTGCCCTGGCATCCGGATTGGCGGCTGGCCGCATGGGGAGCACTGGCCGGCGCGTTGGCGGTGGGCGTGACCGGCCTGCTGATGACGCGCCAGGTGGTTTCCGCGCCGCCTGCACAGACCCTGCGTGCGCTCTGACGGCTGCGCGCGCAACGGGTTTTCAGCGCCTGCCGACGGCGTTGAAACAGTGATCGCATTGAAAAAAAAAGTTCGCTACACTGGATTTGCTGTCATTGCAATGGGGCGTGGTCACACGACGCGGCGCAACACAGCAAGCGAACGGCCTGGCCACAGGCTAAAACAACACGATCAGAGTTTCCGAGGAGCGTTTCATGTCCGACCGTCAGACCGGAACCGTCAAGTGGTTCAACGATGCCAAGGGATTCGGCTTCATCAGCCGCGACAACGGTGACGATGTCTTCGTTCACTTCCGCGCCATCCAGGGCACCGGCTTCCGGTCGCTTGCCGAAGGCGACAAGGTCAGCTTCAAGGTTGTGCAGGGCCAGAAGGGCCTGCAGGCCGATGAGGTGCAAAAGGTCTGATCCGCCCTCGTTGCAGGACAGCTTCAGATCGAACCAGCAAACCCCGCTCCGGCGGGGTTTGCCGGTTTTGCGGCTAGTTGAAATCGCGGTGGCAGGCCTGGCAGGCACCGCCGAGCTCGCCCAGCTGTTCGCCCAGCGCCGCGCAGTCCGCCGCCGGATTGGCCAGCGCGCGGTCGGCGACCTCGCGCAGCGCGTCGCTGTAGCGCAGGAACAGGGCGTCGTCGATGCCGGTCGGCACGAAGGCCGGCTGCAGATCGTCGGCCAGCCTGCGCACGGCGACGAAGTGCCGCTGCGCGCCGTCCGCCTCGCACTGGCCGTTGGCGACCTGGCGGCGGATCTCGCCGCTGTGGTGGCCGAGCACGGCCATCACGCCGCGCGGAAAGGCATTGGCGCGCTGCGCCGCGTTCATCGCAGCGAGGGTGCACAGCGCGCCGACGAGGATGCCGACGAGGATCAGCAGGACATGACGCATGCGGGGTTTCCTGGCAATGACGGGCGCGGCGGCCGGGCCTGATGGCGTACCATCGCCGGCCGTTCCGCCATGTCGCAAGGATACGATGGACGCTTCGCCCCTGCTCGACCGCTTCGCCGGCATCGACCGCCTGTATGGTGCCGGATCGGTGCGCCGCCTGGCGGCCTGTCGCGTCGCCGTGGTCGGCATCGGCGGTGTCGGCTCGTGGGCGGTGGAGGCGCTGGCGCGCAGTGCGGTCGGCCACCTGACCTTGATCGACGCCGACGAACTGTGCGTGAGCAATACCAATCGCCAGTTGCCGGCGCTGGCCGGGCAGTACGGGCGGATCAAGGTCGAGGCGATGGCCGAGCGCTGCCGGGCGATCAACCCGCAGATCGAGGTGGAAGCGCTGGCGGAGTTCCTTGGGCCGGCCTCGCTGGAGCGCCATCTGGATCGCGGCTTCGACCTGGTGCTGGATGCCTGCGACAGCTTCCGCACCAAGGTCGAGACCATCGCCTGGTGTCGGCGGCGCAAGCTGCCGCTGCTGGTGGTCGGCTCGGCCGGCGGGCGCAGCGACCCGACCCAGGTTCGCGTGCGCGACCTCAGCCGTACCGAACACGACGCCCTGCTCGCCCTGGTGCGCAAGAAGCTGCGCGCCGAGTTCGGCTTTCCGCGCAATCCCTCGCGCTATTTCGGCGTGCCGGCGGTGTATTCGCTGGAGAACGTGCGCTATCCGCAGGCCGATGGCAGCGTCTGTGGCAACCGTCCGGCACTGGGGCCGGATGCGGCGCTGAAACTGGATTGCGGCATGGGCCTGGGTGCCGCCACGCATGTCACCGGCGCGTTCGCCTTCGCGGCGGTCGGCAAGGCGCTGTCGATGCTGCTGGCGCGCCCGCCCGACGCTTAAAGCGTCTTATCGCGATAGCGGCACAGGTCGCGCAGCACGCAGTGCGGGCAGTCCGGCTTGCGTGCCTTGCAGACATAGCGTCCGTGCAGGATCAGCCAGTGATGGGCGTCCTGGCGGAACTCGGCGGGCACCCGCTTCAGCAGCCCTTTTTCCACTGCCAGCGGCGTCTTGCCGGGGGCCAGGCCGGTGCGGTTGGCGACGCGGAAGATGTGCGTGTCGACAGCGATGGCGGGCTCGCCGAAGGCGGTGTTGAGCACCACGTTGGCGGTCTTGCGGCCGACCCCGGGCAGCGTCTCCAGCGCCTCGCGCTGACGTGGCACTTCGCCCTGGTGTTGGTCGATCAGGATGCGGCAGGTGGCGATGATGTTCTTCGCCTTGGCATTGAACAGGCCGATGCTGGCGATGTGACGCTTCAGTCCCTCCTCGCCGAGATCGAGGATCGCCTGCGGTGTGTTGGCGATGGGGAACAGCCGCGCGGTGGCCTTGTTGACGCCGACATCGGTGGCCTGCGCCGACAGGATCACCGCGATCAGCAATTCGAACGCATTGGCGTAGACCAGTTCCGTGGTCGGTGACGGGTTCAGCTCGCGCAGGCGGCGGAACAGCTCGACGCGCTCGGCGGCCTTCATCGCCGGCTCCGCAGGGTCGGCGCGACGCCGCTCACAGTCGCGGCCACAGCCAGGCCAGCGCCTGCAACGCGAACAGCGCGTAGAGGCCGGCGAGGGCGTCGTCGAGCATCGTGCCGAAGCCGCCGTGCAGGCGGCGGTCGGCCCAGGACACCGGCCACGGCTTGGCGATGTCGAAGACGCGGAACAGGGCGAAGCCGAGCAGCCACCAGGCCCAATGCGGCGGTGCCAGCAGCAGGGTGAGCCACAGGCCGAGCCACTCGTCGATGACGATCAGGCCGGGATCCTCGCGGCGCAGCGCGTCGATCACCCGTTGCGCCGCCCAGGTGCCGACCGCGAAGATGCCGACCAGCACGGCGAGATAGGCCGGCAGCGGCAGGCCGCGCAGGCACAGCCACCAGATCAGCAGGGCGGCGAGGCTGCCGACGGTGCCGGGGGCGCGCGGCGCAAGGCCGGAGCCGAGGCCGTTGGCGATCCACCAGGCCGGCTTGCGATGCAGGTTCATCGGCGCTCGAAATGGTCGTAGCCGGCGCGCGCCAGCGGCAGCGGGCGGCCTTCGGCATCGAGCACGCGGCAGCCGGATCCGGCGACGATGCGACCGATGCGGGCGGGCGCCACGTCGAACTCGCCGAGGCGGGCGGCAAGGGCGGCTTCCTGCGCCGCCGGCACGCTGAAGCAGAGCTCGTAATCGTCGCCGCCGGCCAGTTGCCAGTCGAGCCGGCGCGGATCGTCTAGGGCGCGCAGGGCGGGCGAGATCGGCAAGTCGGCGATGCACAACTCGGCACCGACACCGCTGGCGACGAGCAGGTGGCCGAGGTCGGCGATCAGGCCGTCGGAAATGTCGATGCATGCGCTGGCGATACCACGCAGCGCCCGGCCCAGCGCCAGTCGTGGCGTCGGCCGGTGCAGGCGCTCGCGCAGCGCGGCGGGGGCGGCGTCGCCCAGTGCCAGCGCGGCGGCGGCGTCGCCGGTGGTGCCGCTGATCCAGACGCCATCACCGACCCCGGCACCGTCGCGGCGCAGGGCCTGATCGGCCGGCACGAAGCCGATCACGGTGAGCGAAATGGACAGGGGTCCGTGCGTGGTGTCGCCGCCGACCACGGCGACGCCCTGGGCCGTCGCCAGCGCCAGCAGGCCGTCGAGAAAGCCGTCCAGCCAGGCGGCGTCGGGTGTCGGCAGGCTCAGCGACAGGGTCGCCCAGGCCGGCGTCGCCGCCATCGCGGCAAGATCGCTGAGATTGACCGCCAGCGCCTTCCAGCCGAGATCGGCGGGCACCACGTCGGCGCTGAAATGCACGCCGAGGTTGAGCGTGTCGGTGCTCACTGCCAGCGCCTGTCCTGCCGGCGGCTGCAACAGCGCGGCGTCGTCGCCGATGCCGAGCAGCACGTCGTCGCGGCCCGCGGCACGGGCGCGGATGCGCTCGATCAGGGCGAACTCGGACAGACCCATCGCGGCCTCAGCGACGGCGGTTGGCCTCGACTTCCACCCCGCGCCACTGCGCGCAGGCGCGGTCGAGCACGCCGTTGACGTAGCTGTGGCCGTGGTCGGCACCGAAGCGCTTGGCGGTCTCGATGGCCTCGTTGATGACCACCCGATAGGGCACGTCCGGCCGGTGCAGCAACTCGTAGGCGGCCAGCCGCAGCACGCCGCGCTCGATCGGGTCGATCTGCTCGACCTCGCGGTCGGTGAACCGGGTCAGCGCGGTGTCGATGCCGGCCAGGTTGGCCTCCAGACCTAGCAGCAGATCCTCGAAGTAGGCGAGGTCGGCCACTTCCATTTCCTGCTCGTGGGCGAACTGGCCGATGATGCCGCGCATCGGTCCGCCGCTGACCTGCCAGGCATACACCGCCTGCAGGGCGCGTCGGCGCGCGCGCGAACGGGCGACCGGGTCGATTCCGTCGGTACGGCGTGGCTTCATCGCAGTTGGCGTCCCAGGTCGATCATTTCCAATGCCGCCAGCGCGGCCTCCTCGCCCTTGTTGCCGAGCGCGCCGTCGGCGCGCGCCTTGGCGTCCTCGTGGCGTTCCACCGCCAGCACGCCGTTGGCGACCGGCAGGGCGTACTCCAGCGCCACCTGCGCCAGCCCGGCCGAGCAGCCATCGGCGACCTGCTCGTAATGCCGGGTATCGCCGCGCACCACGCAGCCCACCGCCACCAACGCCGCGTGAGCGCCGGCCCGCGCCAGCCATTCGCAGGCCAGCGGGATTTCCCAGGCACCGGGCACGCGGACCAGGTCGATGGCCGCTTCCGGCACGCCGTGTGCCAGCAGGGCACGCCGCGCGCCGGCCGCCAACGCCTCGACCACGCCGGGATTCCAGCGGCTGGCGATGATGGCGATGCGGGCATCGTCGGGCAGGCGCAGGGCACCTTCGAGGTCGGTCATGAGGGTTCGCGAAAGCTGGCGGGAACGGGCGATTCTAGCCTGCGCCCGGCGGCTCGACGTATTCGACCACTTCCAGGCCGAAGCCGGCCAGGGCGACTTGCCGGCGCGGGGTGCCGATCACGCGCAGGCGGCGCGCGCCGAGGTCGGCCAGGATTTGCGCGCCGACGCCGTTGCGTCGCCACTGCGTGATCGCTGCCGGTGCGCCGGCTTCGCCGTCGCCGTCGCGCAGCAGTCGTGCCAGCACCGCGTCGGGCTCGCCGGGTTCGGCGAGGATGACCACGGCGGCGGCCGGGGATTGCGCGGCCAGGGCGAGGATGTCGCCGAGCGGCGCGCCGAGGTCGTGCCGACGCAGGCGCAGCAGGTCGGTCAGCGTGTTCTGCACGTGGACGCGCACCAGCAGCGGCTGTTCGGGATCGGGCTCGCCGTGGACCAGGGCGAAATGCAGCGCGCCGTCGAGCGCGTCGCGATAGGTGTGCAGGTGGAAGCGGCCGTGCTCGGTGTCCACCGGGCGAGCGTCGATGCGGGCGATGGTGTGCTCGGTGCGCAGCCGGTACTGGATCAGGTCGGCGATGCTGCCCAGCTTGAGGCCGTGCTCGCGGGCGAACACCTCCAGTTGCGGGCGGCGCGCCATGCTGCCGTCGGCGTTGAGGATTTCCACCAGCACGCCGGCCGGTTGCAGGCCGGCGAGGCGGGCCAGGTCGACCGCCGCTTCGGTGTGTCCAGCGCGGCGCAGCACGCCGCCGGGCTGTGCCTGCAAGGGGAAGATGTGGCCGGGCTGGGACAGGTCCTGCGGGCCGGCGTCGGCGCGCACGGCGGTGCGGATGGTGTGTGCGCGATCATGCGCGGAAATGCCGGTGGTGACGCCTTGCGCGGCCTCGATGGAGACGGTGAAGGCGGTGCGGTAGCGGGCGGTGTTGTCGCTGACCATCGGCGGCAGGCGCAGTTGCGCGCAGCGCTCCGCGGTCAGCGACAGGCAGACCAGGCCACGAGCGTGGGTGACCATGAAGTTGATGTCATCCGGACGCACCCACTGGGCGGCCATGATCAGGTCGCCCTCGTTTTCGCGGTCTTCGTCATCGACCACGACGACCATGCGGCCGGCGCGGATTTCATCAAGCAGTTCGGGGATCGGGGCGAAGCTCATCGGAAGGCGACCTGCGGCGTCAGCGCACGAGTTGGAGGCAAAGCAGGCCGACCGCGATCAGGCCCAGCCCGAAACGGCGCAGTACGGCGTCGGGCACGCCGTGGATCTGCTCGGCCAGGCGCTTCCAGGCACCTGGGCCGACGAACAGCACCAGGCCCTCGATGACCATCACCAGGCACAGCGCGGCGAGCAGGTCGGCGCTCATTGGCGGGCGTCAGCGCGGACGGCCGGCGTCCTGGAAGTAGCGCAGGAAGTCCGCCCCGGGGTCGAGGATCAGCACGTCCTGGCCGCTGCCGAACGACTCCCGGTAGGCTTCCAGGCTGCGGTGGAAGGCGTAGAACTCCGAGTGCCGGCCGTAGGCGTCGGCGTAGATTTCTGCCGCCCTGGCATCGCCTTCACCGCGAATGCGCTGGCTGTCGCGGTCGGCCTCGGCGACGATCACCAGGCGCTGGCGGTCGGCGTTGGAGCGGATCGTCTCCGACTGTTCGGTGCCTTCGGCGCGCAACTCGTTGGCCACCCGCAGGCGCTCGGCGCGCATGCGCTCGAACACCGAGCCGATCACCTGGCCGTCCTCGGGCAGGTCGATGCGCTTGATGCGCACGTCGACCACCTTGACGCCCAGTTCGGCGGCACCGCGGTTGGCGACCTCGACGAAACGCTCGGCCAGGTTGGTGCGCTCGCCGGCCACGACTTCCTTCAGCGTGCGCTGGTTGAACTCGTTGCGGATCGCTTCCTTGACGATCGGCGACAGGCGCTGCATCGCGTTCATCTCGTTGCCGGCGGTGGCGCCGTAATAGCGGCGCACGTCGGCGATCCGCCATTTGACGAAGAAGTCGACGTTGACATCCTTCTTCTCCGAGGTCAGGTAGCGCTCCGGCTGGCCGTCCAGCGACAGCACGCGGCGGTCGAACTTGAGCACGTTCTGCACCAGCGGCAGCTTGAGGTGGATGCCGGGCTGGATGTCGCTTTCGACGATGCGGCCAAGCTGGAAGCGGATCGCCACCTGGCTTTCCTGCACCTGATAGACCGAGTCCATGCCGAGGAACAACAGCACGACGACGGCGATGGGGATCAGTGATTTCATCGGCGGCCCTCCTCGCTGCTGCCGCGGGCGGGTCGGGGCATTGAGCGGCTCGGCGTGGCGGCGCGCTCGGGCTGGCTGGCGGGCAGCGCGGCGCTGGCCGCCGGCAGGCGGTTGAACGGCGCGGCGGATGGTTGGCCGTCGCTTCCCAGCGGCAGGTAGAGCACGTTGCCGTCATTGCCGGCATAGACCTTGCGGTTGCCGCCGAGCACCTGCTCCATCGACTCCAGGTACAGGCGCTGGCGGGTCACTTCCGGTGCCTTGCGGTATTCGTCGGCGAGCAGGGTGAAGCGCTGCGCTTCACCCTCGGCGCGGGCGATCACCGCTTCCTTGTGGCCTTCGGCCTCGGCGCGGATGCGCGCCGCCTCGCCGCGCGCTTCCGGCACCACCTTGCTGGCGTAGGCCAGTGCTTCGCTTTCGATGCGTTCCTTGTCCTCGCGGGCGCTGATGGCGTCGTCGAAGGCTTCGCGCACCTCGGACGGCGGGCGGGCGTTCTGCAGGTTGAACACCGACACGGACAGGCCGGTGCCGTAGGCGTCCAGCGTGCCCTGCAGGCGGCTGCGCGCCTCTGCCGCCAGCGCGGCGCGCTCGCCGGTCAGCACGGCGTCCATCTCCGAGGCACCGACGACGTCGCGCACCGCGCTCTCGGCGGCCTGGTGCAGGGTGTCGTCGGGATCCTTGGCACCGAACAGGTAAGCCTTCGGATCGGCCACCAGGTACTGCACGTTGTATTCGATCTGCACGATGTTCTCGTCGCTGGTCAGCATCCGCACCTGGCCGCTGTGGCTGCTCAACTGCGTCACGTCGACCTTGGTGGCGGTCTCGAACGGCCGCGGCAGCTTGAAGTTGGGGCCGGGCGAGAGCAGGCGGTCGAACTTGCCGAAGCGCAGCACCACGCCGCGCTGGCGCTCGTCGACCATCACCCAGGCGTCGAACACCAGCCACAGCACCACCACCGCGCCGATGATCCACAGCACGTTGGGGCCGCCGTGGCCGCCAGAGGCACGGCCGTTTCCGCTGCGGCGGCCACCGCCGAACAGGCCACCGAGGCCTTTCTTCAGGCCATCGAGAAAGGCGTCGACATCCGGGCCCTGCCCGTTGTCGGGCCGGCGGTTGCCGGGCTGCCTGTCCTTGTCGTCGTCGCCGGGCTGATTCCAGGCCATCGGGTCACTCCATCGTCGGGCGCGGCGACACGATGCCGCGCCATGAGGCGGCGATGCGGGCATCGCCGGTCGGGAAGGGGGCGCCGCAGCGGCGCGCGGGCGAAACAGTGGCGATCATGCGGCAGCCATCGCCTGGTCGTCGGCCAGCGCCTGCAGCGGGGCGGCGAAGGCTTCGGCGGCGAGCGCGTCGCCGGCGGCCAGTTGCGCGGCGAGCCGCGCCGGCAGGTCGAGATCGAGCAGCCAGCCGGATTCGTCGCTGCGCTCGGCCAGTACCGCGCCGTGGTCGAACAATTGCGCGCGCAGGCGGCCGGCGCTGGCCGGCAGGCGCAGGCGGGTGCGCAGGCGACGGGCCGGAAAGCGTTCCGCCAGTGCCTCGCGCAGCAGGTCCAGCCCGCGACCGTCACGGGCCGAGACCCAGACGCGGAACACGCGGCCGTCGGCGTCGCGGTCGCAGCGCGGCGGCGCGTCTTCGAGGCAGTCCAGCTTGTTGTAGACCAGCAGTTCCGGCAACTCACCGGCACCGATCTCCGCCAGCACCTCGCGGACCTGTTCGACGCGCTCCTCGCGATGCGGATCGGCGGCGTCGACGACGTGCAGCAGCAGGTCGGCGTCGCGCGCCTCGCCCAGGGTGGAACGGAAGGCGGCGACCAGATCGTGCGGCAGATCGCGGACGAAGCCGACCGTGTCGGCCAGCGCCAGCGGACCGCAGGCCAGGCCGTCGAGGCGGCGCACGGTCGGATCGAGGGTGGCGAAGAGCTGGTCGGCGGCGTAGGCATCGGCACCGGTCAGGGCGTTGAACAGGGTCGACTTGCCGGCATTGGTGTAGCCGACCAGGGCGACCCGGGGCATTTCGTTGCGGACCCGCGCGCGGCGCATCTGGGCGCGCTGCACGGCGACCTTGTCCAGCCGCGCCTTGAGCATGTCCATGCGCTTGGCGAGCAGGCGGCGGTCGGTTTCGAGCTGCGTCTCGCCGGGGCCGCGCAGGCCGATGGCACCGCCGCGCTGGCGCTCCAGATGGGTCCAGCCGCGCACCAGGCGCGTTGCCATGTGGCGGAGCTGGGCCAGTTCCACCTGCAATTTGCCTTCGTGACTGCGTGCGCGCTGGGCGAAGATGTCGAGGATCAGGCTGGTGCGGTCCACCACGCGGCGTTCCAGCACGCGCTCCAGGTTGCGCTCCTGCACCGGCGTCAGCGCGTGGTTGACCAGCACCAGGTCGGCAGCGGTCGCCTCGCACAGCGCTTTCGCCTCATCCAGCTTGCCGCTGCCGATCAGGTATGCCGGGTTGGGGCGGTCCAGCCGCGCGCGAAGGGTCGCGGCCACGGTCGCGCCGGCCGAGCGCGCCAGTTCGGCAAACTCCTCCAGCAGCGCGCTGTCCTGCGCGCCGGGCGGTTGGGGCTGGATCAGGAGGGCGGTTTCGCCCTTGCGTGAACGCTCGAACACCGGGAATTCAGTCCTCGTCCGCTCCCGCGCCGGCAGAGTCGCCGTTGCCGCCCGAGGGGTTCAGGCGCACGTTGCGCGAGGGCACGATGGTGGAAATGGCGTGCTTGTAGACCATCTGGCTGACCGTGTTGCGCAGCAGGACGACGAACTGGTCGAAGGATTCGATGGTCCCCTGCAACTTGATGCCGTTGACGAGGTAGATCGACACCGGCACGCGCTCGCGGCGCAGCGCGTTGAGGAAGGGGTCCTGCAAGGACTGGCCTTTCGACATTGTTTATCTCCTGCTGATTTGTTGTTGTTCAGTGGCCGGGCCACCGGCGCCGCCAAGCTGCCAACCCCCGAAACGTGGGGAGCGCTGACGGCAATTCAAGCTGCCGCGTCTGCGGCAGTGCGCCATGGTACACGCAGGCGACGGCGCTACGCAGGCAGGAAGGTGCGGATCGCCGCCTCCAGCCCGGCCCGGCCGGCGGCGTCGGCAGGGTCGAAGCGGCGCAGATCGGGCTCGCCGCGCAGCCAGGTCAACTGACGCTTGGCCAGTTGCGCCGTGGCGTGCAGGACGTTCTGCCTGAACGTCGGTTCATCGCCGGCACCATCAAGGTAGGCCCAGGCCTGCCGATAGCCCACCGCGCGCAGCGCCGGCAGGTCGGCATGGACGCCCGGCGTGGCGCGCAGGCGGTGCATCTCGTCGAGGAATCCGGCCGCCAGCATGGCCTCCAGACGTTCCGCGATGCGGCGGCGCAACACGGCGCGATCCGGCCACAGCGCCAGTTTCAGCATCCGTACCGGCAGCCGCGTCGGCGCGCGTGGCTGCGACTGCCAATGGCTGAGCGTGCGCCCGCTTGATCGCCACACCTCCAGCGCGCGGGTGATGCGCTGCGGATCGCTGGGGCCGATGCGCGCGGCGGCGGCCGGGTCGACGCCGGCCAGTTCCGCGTGCAGCGCCGCCCAGCCGCGTTGCTCGCCCTGCGCGCTGATCTGTGCGCGCAGCGCCGGATCGGCCGCCGGCATCGGCGAGAGACCGTCGAACAGCGCGCGGAAATACAGCCCGGTGCCGCCGACCAGCAGCGGAATGCGCCCGCGCGCGACCACGCCGGCGATGACGCGCAGCGCATCGATGCGGAAATCGGCCGCCGAATAGGTCTGCCACGGCTGGCGCAGGTCGATCAGATGATGCGGCACCAGGGCCTGCTCGGTGGCGTCCGGCTTGGCGCTGCCGATGTCCATGCCGCGATAGACCAGGGCGGAATCGACGCTGACGATTTCCCCGCCGAGACGCTGCGCCCAGTCCAGCGCGATCGCCGTCTTGCCCGAGGCGGTCGGCCCCATCAGCGCGATGGCGGGCGGCCGGCGGTCCGCGCCGGTCGAGGTCGGAGAAGCAGGCACCAGAAGGCATCCAGACGGCGAAAGCGCGGGGCTGGCAATCATATCGGCTCGCTGGCGGGATCGGGCGCTGTGCTCAGCCGGCTTCCAGCGCCTCCCAGCGGGCGTAGGCGGCGGCGAGTTCGTCCTGCAGGGCGTTGAGGTGTTCGCCGATCTCGCGGGCGCGCTTGCCGTCGCCGGCGAACACGGCGGGATCGCCCAGTTGCGCGGTCAGTTCGGCCGATTGCGCTTCCAGCGTTTCGATGCGGGCGGGCAGGGCGTCGAGTTCGCGCTGGTCCTTGTAGCTGAGCTTGCGCGGGCGCTCGGTCACGGCGGCAGCCGGCTGCGCCGCGGCGGGCGTCGGCCGGGCGGCGGGCGCTTCGCTGGCGGCCTGGCGGGTCTGGCGCTGCCAGTCGCTGTAACCGCCGACCACTTCCTCGATGCCGCCCTCGCCATCGAGCGCCAGAAGGCTGGTGGTGACGGCGTCGAGGAAGGCGCGGTCGTGCGAGACCAGCAGCAGGGTGCCGGCGTACTCGCCGAGGCGTTCCTCCAGCAGTTCCAGCGTTTCCACGTCGAGGTCGTTGGTCGGCTCGTCCATCACCAGCAGGTTGGACGGGCGGGCGAACAGGCGCGCCAGCAGCAGCCGGTTGCGCTCGCCGCCGGACAGTCGCGAGATCGGCGCGCGGGCGCGGTCGGGGGTGAACAGGAAGTCCTGGAGGTAGCCCAGCGCATGCGTGCGGCGGCCGCCGATGTCGATGAATTCGCGGCCTTCGGCGACGTTGTCGAGGGCGTTCCAGTCCTCGCGCAGGGTGTTGCGGTGCTGGTCGAAATAGGCGATTTCCAGTTGCGAGCCGAGCCGCACTTCGCCGCGCTGCGGCGTCAGCTCGCCGAGCAGCAGGCGCAGCAGGGTGGTCTTGCCCGAGCCGTTGCGGCCGATGATGCCGATGCGCTCGCCGCGCTGCACCACGGTGGAGAAGTCGCGCACCAGCAGCCGCCCGCCGATGGCGTAATCGACGTTCTCGGCCTGCACCACGCGGCGGCCGGAGTTGCCGGCCTCGGCGATACCGAGTTTGACCTTGCCGGCCTGCTCGCGGCGCTGCCCGCGTTCCCGGCGCATCGCCTCCAGCGCCCGCACGCGGCCTTCGTTGCGGGTCCGCCGCGCCTTGATGCCCTGGCGGATCCAGACTTCCTCCTCGGCCAGCCGGCGGTCGAACAGCGCATTGGCCTGCGCCTCGGCGTGCAGGCGCTCCTCACGGCGGCGCAGGTAGTTGGCGTAATCACCCGGCCAACTGCTCAGGCGGCCACGGTCGATCTCGATGATGCGGGTCGCCAGCGCCTGCAGGAAGGCGCGGTCGTGGGTGACGAACAGCAGCGCGGCGTCCTGCTCGCGCAGGAACTCCTCCAGCCAGGCGATGGTGGGCAGGTCGAGGTGGTTGGTCGGCTCGTCGAGCAGCAGCAGGTCGGGCGCGGCGGCCAGCGCGCGGGCCAGCAGGGCGCGGCGCTTGGTGCCGCCGGAAAGGCTGGCGAAATCGGCCTCGGCGTCGAGGTCCAGATGCTGGATCAGGCGTTCGACGCGGCGTTCCAGCGTCCAGCCCTGGACGGCGTCGATGCGTTCCTGCAGCGACTGCACCAGCGCCGCGTCGAGCGGCTCGGCGTGCAGGGCGGCGTGGTGGCGGGCCAGCAGTTCGCCCGCCTCGCCGGCACCGGCGACGACCAGGTCGAACACCGGCCCGGCCAGGCCGGGGTCGATTTCCTGCGGCAGCCGGCCGATGCGCAGGCCATCGCGACGGACGATGCGGCCGCCGTCGGCCTGCGCCTCGCCGTCGATCAACCGCAGCAGGCTGGACTTGCCGGCACCGTTGCGGCCGACCACGCAGATGCGCTCGCCGGCCTCGATGGCGAAGCTGGCGTCTTCCAGCAATGGCGGGCCGCCGACCGCGTAGTCGACGTTCTGCAGGGCGATCAGGGTCATGGAGCGAGGCCGTGTTGGGCGAGGAAGGACAGCAGTTGCGGCTCGTCCCAGATGTCGACGCCTAGCTCTCGCGCCTTGTCCAGTTTGGAGCCGGCGGCCTCGCCGGCGATGACGAAGGAGGTTTTTTTCGACACGCTGCCGGCGGTCTTCGCGCCCAGCGCTTCGAGTTTTTCCTTCGCCGCGTCGCGGCCCATCGACGCCAGCGTGCCGGTCAGCACCACGGTCCGGCCGTCCAGCGGCCCGACCACGCGCTCGCTGGCGGCCGGCAGGCGCGCGCGCAGCATCGCCTGGGCTTCGCCGCTGCGCCGCAGCAGGTCGGCGTTGGCGGCGTCTTCCAGCCAGCTCGCCAGCGCGTTGGCGCTGTCGGCGGGCAGACCGGCGGTGACGAGGTTGTGCGGCGGCGCGTCGAGCAACGCCCGTGCATCGGCGAAGGCGGCACCCAGTTGCGCGGCGCGCACCGGGGTGACCTTGGGGATTTCCAGATCCGACAGCAGCGTCGCCAGATCCAGCGCGTCGGCCAGCGCCGGGTTCGGCACGCCGCTGTCGCCGATGCGCACGCCGCGTTGCAACAGGCGGTCGATCACCTGCTGGTTGCCCGGCTGGTCGAGGAAGTGGCCGAGCGCGCGCGCCACCTCGCCGCCGATGTCGGGCACGCGCTTGAACAGCGGCCAGGGCAGGCGGCGGATCAGTTCGAGATCGCCGAACCACTGCGCCAGCGCCTTGGCCGTGCTCTCGCCGACGTGCTCGATGCCGAGCGCGTGGAGGAAGCGCGCCAGCGTGGTGTCGCGGCTGCGGTCGATGGCGGCGATCAGGTTTTCCGCCCATTTGGTAGCGACCTTGCCGGGCTTCGCCGCGCTGCCGGAAGGCGTCGGCGCTGGCGTGCCGTCGCGCTCGTCGGCGCGGCGCTTCATCTCCAGCAGGTCGTCGAGGGTCAGCCGGTACAGGTCGGAAACGTCGCGCAGATGGCCGAACTCGGCCAGCGATTCGATGTAGCGCTCGCCCAGGCCCTCGATGTCCATCGCCCGCCGCGAGGCGAAGTGGAACACCGACTGCACCAACTGCGCCGGACAGCTCAGTTCGCCCGAGCAGCGCCACACCGCCGCGCCTTCCTCGCGCACCACCTCGGCACCGCAGACCGGGCAGGACATCGGCATCGACCACGGCTGCGCCTGCGGCGGGCGGTGTTCCAGCACCACCTGGACCACTTCCGGGATCACGTCGCCGGCGCGACGCACGATCACCGTGTCGCCGTTGCGCACGTCGAGGCGGGCGACGTGGTCGGCGTTGTGCAGTGTGGCGCGCGTCACCGTGACGCCGCCGACCTGCACCGGCCGCATCAGCGCCCACGGCGTCACCGCGCCGGTGCGGCCGACGTTGACCTCGATGGATTCCACCACGGTGGACTGTTCCTGCGCCGGATACTTGTGCGCGATGGCCCAACGCGGCGCGCGCGAGACGAAGCCCATCTCGCGCTGGCCGGCGTAGTCGTCCAGCTTGTAGACCACACCGTCGATGTCGAACGGCAGGTCGTCGCGCTGTGCGCCGATGCGGCGGTAATAGTCGAACAGGCCGTCGACGCCGGCGACCACTTCGATCAGTTCGCTGACCGGGAAACCCCAGCCGCGCAGCCGCGCCAGCGTGGCCGAATGGGTGGCCGGCAACTCGCCGCCCTCGACCGCGCCGATGGCGTAGGCGTAGAAGGCCAGCGGGCGCTCGGCGGTGATCCGCGGGTCGAGCTGGCGCAGCGACCCGGCCGCGCCGTTGCGCGGATTGGCCAGCACCTTGCCGCCGTGCAGCCGGGCGCGCTCGTTGTAGCGCGCGAATGCCGCGCGCGGCATGTAGACCTCGCCGCGCACTTCCAGGATGCGCGGGACGGGCGGGGCACCGCTTCCGTCTTCCGCACGCAGGCGCAGCGGCACGTCGCGGACGGTGCGCAGGTTGGCGCTGACGTCCTCGCCGTGCTCGCCGTCGCCGCGCGTGGCGCCCTGGACGAACACGCCGTCCTCGTAGCGCAGGCTGATGGCGAGGCCGTCGAGCTTGGGCTCGGCGGAAAAGCGCGGGTCGGGCCGATCAAGGCGGTCGACAATGCGCTGCACGAAATCGCGCACCTCCTCCTCGCTGAAGGCGTTGCCGAGCGACAGCATCGGCAGGGCGTGACGGACCTGGGCGAACTTCGCCGCCGGTGCCGCGCCGACGCGACGGCTGGGCGAATCCAGCGTCGCCAGATGCGGGTGCGCGGCCTCCAGTTCCAGCAGTTCGCGGAACAGGCGGTCGTACTCGGCATCGCTGATCTCCGGCGCGTCGAGGACGTGGTAGCGATGGTTGGCGTCGTCGATCCGTCGGCGCAGCTCGGCGATGCGTTGTTCGACCGGGGCCATGCGCGGTCCTTACCAGGGCTTGCCGAGCGTTGTCTGTTCGCGCTGCCGGTCCCAGGCGCGCAGCTCATCGCGCAGGTGGGCGATGCGCTGGCGGCCGAGTGCGTTGCGGCGATCATCCAGCACCACGGCGTCGAGCAGTTCGGCCATGCGCTGGGCGGCCGGCAGCATGGCGTCCCAGGCGTCGAGGCCGGACAGCGGGCCGGGCAGGGTCATGAAGAAACTCAGGCCCGGCGTTTCCAGTTGGTCGAGCTGGCGCAAGTCGAAAGTGCCGGGCTTGAGCATGTTGGCGACGCTGAAGATCGGCGGCTGGCCGGGGCGACCATCGACGCTGCGGTGGAAGATGTTCATCGCGCCGAAGCTCAGGCCGGCCTTCTCTGCCGCCACCACCAGATCGTCGCCACGGATGACCTCTCCCTCGCGCGCGGCCACGTGCAGGGCAACGATCTTCTCGAAATCGGGTGCCGGCGCGCCGTCCTCGTCGGCGGGCTCGGCCTGGCCGGCCAGCACACGCTCCAGCGAAGCCAGTTCGGCCTCGATGTCCTCGGCGCTGAGCGCACCGGCCTCGCCGTCCAGCGACGGCTCGCGGCGCGCCGGCGCAGGCTTGCGGGCGAACAGGCGGCGGCCCTGATCGGCGCGGCGCGGCTGGCCGAACACGTAGATCAGCCCAAGCAGGATCACCCCTGCGGCGGCCACCAGCGCTGCCACGGTCGGGTTCCAACTGACATCCATCGTGCGTGCTCCGATAAACGGGTGGTTGAGTGTAGTCCGAGGGCGAACGTCGGCGCGTGGCAAGTTGTTCAGCCCGCCGCGCAGAATGTGTCGGGAAGGGTGCTTTGGCATCAACCCTGCCCGCAACTAGTTGATCGCAGCCATTTTTATTGCCCCGGGAAGGTTGATGATGGCGTGCGAAAGTACGCACAGGGAAACGCTCTTTGTCACAACCCAGAGATAGCCTATGGAAAGGCTGGTCAGAAACATGATGAAAAATTTTGACGCAAGTTCGTGTTGATGCACCATGGTAAAAAACAGGGAGCTCAATACTACCGCCAGGACGGGATGCATCCATTGGCGCGCTGTATGGATGACAAGCACCCGATAAACGAACTCCTCCAGCAGCGGGGCGGCAATGACCGTATAGGCCGCTCTGATATAGGCAAGATTTTTCGGCAGGCCAAATTCAATCTTCACGCCATCCCTGATCAATTGCTGTATGGACAGCACTCCAATTTCCGAGGAAAATATCTCCAGCAGCATCTTGATGATGTTGGGTGCGAAGATCAAGTATATGACAAGGCCATTCTTCCATAAAAAAAGAGCACGAAACTCTTCGGTTTTCAACGGGCGCCACCCAGCAATCAGGCAGATGAGAACAATCAATGAAAAAAACACAAGGGACGCGATGAGGGTGTCGCCCTCGGGGATCGTCGCGACATAGTTTCTCGGTCGGTACACCTTGTATTCATAAAGGCTGCCGTCAAGCGCGTCAATGATTTCCTTGGCGGAAACCGGGCCGCCCTCTGTGTCGACAAGGCAATGGTAACCATTGATCGAGGATGCTTGCCGGCAGTGGCCCTCAATAAAATTTTGTTGCGGAAAAGCGGAAGTCTGCTGTCCGTTTTTTGCGATAAGATCAATCCGTATCTTGCTCGTGGAAAAAATGTCAGCCGTATCTTGCAATTTGTCCATGAGAGGGCTATAAAAAATGGCCACGAACAAGGCCACCAAAAACAGGGAAAACCGTGACGGTGACATGATCACGTCGCTGTGTTGACGGAGCTTCACGCTGTGGTCTTTCTGTCCGGTCGTGCCGCTGTGGGAAGGCACCGTTCGCTGGCAAAGGTCTGAACAGGCCGCCTGGTTTGATTTTGCATTCTGCGTGGTCTCTGCCCGGGTTGTTCAGGCGGCACCGGCGAGGCGGGCGGCTTCGGCGAGGTCCACCGTGACCAGCCGGCTGACACCGGGTTCGCGCATGGTAACGCCGGCGAGTTGGCTGGCGGCTTCCATGGTCGCCTTGTTGTGGGTGACGAACAGGAACTGCACCTTCTCGCTCATCTCCCGCACCATGGTCGAGAAACGGCCGACGTTGGCCTCGTCGAGCGGCGCGTCGACCTCGTCGAGCAGGCAGAACGGTGCCGGGTTGAGGCGGAAGATGGCGAACACCAGGGCCACGGCGGTCATCGCCTTCTCGCCGCCGGACAGCAGCGAGATGTTCGACACGCGCTTGCCCGGCGGACGCGCCATGATGGCGACGCCGGTGTCGAGCAGGTCTTCGCCGGTCAGTTCCAGGTAGGCGTGGCCGCCGCCGAACAGGCGCGGATAGATTTCCTGCACGCCGGCGTTGACGCGGTCGAAGGTGTCCTTGAAGCGGCCACGGGTTTCGCGGTCGATCTTGCGGATGGCGTCTTCGAGGGTCTCCAGCGCGGTGGTCAGGTCGGTGTGTTGGGCGTCGAGGTATTCCTTGCGTTGCGCCTGTTCGCCGTATTCCTGGATCGCCGCGAGGTTGACCGGCTCCAGCCGGCGGATGCGTGATTCCAGTTCGGCCAGCGCCTGCCGCCAGGCCTCGGGCGTGGCACCCTCGGGCAGGCCTGCGATGATTTCGTCGGGGACCAGTTGCTGTTCGATGATGGCGTCGAGCAGGGCCTGGGCGCGCAGCGACTGCGCCTGTTCTTCCAGCCGCAGGCGTTGCAGGCGCTCGCGCAGGGCGGTGGCCTTGTGCTCGGCCTGCTGGCGGAACTGTTCGTGGCGACGCAGTTCCGCGTCCACGCCTTCCAGCGCCGAGCGTGCGGTGGCGAGGTCTTTTTCGGCGATAACCCGCTGCTCCAGCGCGGTCTGTCGGGTCGCCTGCAGGGCCTGGATCGGCGCGTCGCCCTCGGCCAGTTGGGCGTCGAGTTCTGCCAGCCGCTGTTCGAGTTGCTGGCGCTGCTGGCGCATGCGCTCCACCGACTGCGTCAGCGAGGTCAGCCGCGCCTTCTGCGAGGCCACCTGCAAGGCGAGCTGGTGGCCGCTGTCGCGTGCTTGGCGGGCGGCGGCGCGGGCGTGGTCGCGGGCGTCGATCAGGCCCTGGCGCGCGCTTTCCAGCCGCTGCCGCTGGGCTTCCAGTTCGGCCATCCGGGTGATGGCGGTTTCCAGGTGCGCGCGCGCCTCGCGCACGCCTTCCTGGGCGCGCTGGCTGTCCTCGCCAAGTTGGCTCAGCTCGGCGTCGATGCGCTGGCTGCGCGCCTGCGCGGACTCCAGTTTGCCCTGCTGGCTCTGCAACTGGCCGCCCAGTTCGGAGGCGCTGCGATGGGCCAAGTACAGGCTGCGCTGGGCGTCCTCGCGGTGCTGCTCGGCCTCCAGCATCTGCGAACGCAGTTCGGCCAGCCGGGCGTTGAGTTCGGCCTCGTGCTGGGCGAGGCGTTCGATTTCTTCGCGCAGGGCGTGGATGTCGCGCTCGCGGGCCAGTGCGCCCTGCTGCGCCTCGCCGGAGCGCAGCAGGCGCAGCCAGCCGGGGCCGACCCATTCGCCGTCGCGGGTGATGCCCGGTCGGCCGCTGTCGGCGGCCAGCCGCTGCTGCGCCTCGGCCAGCGAATCGAAGGCGTCGACATCGACCAGCAGGCGACGCACGGCAGCCGGGCCGGCGACCCGCGCGGCCAGCGAGCCGGGCGGCGCGTCGAGGTTGTCGGTGGCGGCGGCGACCAGGGCCAGACGGCCTTCGCGCAGCGCGCTGGCGGCGTCCAGCCAGTCCTGTGGGGCGTCGATGGCGACCGCTTCGAGCAGGCTGCCGAGGACGATTTCGACCGCGTTTTCCCAGCCGGCCTGCACCTCCAGCAGCTCACCCAGACGCGGCGCGCCGTCGAGGCCGCGCTGCCGCAGCCAGTCGACGCCGCTGCCTTTTTCCTGCCCCAGCGCGGCGTGTTGCAGGGCTTCCAGCGAGGCCAGCCGGCCGCGCACTTCCTGCGTCGACTTGCGACAGTCGGCCAGTTCGCCCTGTGCGGCGCGCTGCGCGTCCTGCAGCGTGGCGAGGGCCTGTTTGCGTGCTTCCAGCGCCTCGCCGTGGGTGTCCAGCGCGGCGCGTTGGCGCTCGTGTTCTTCTTCGGTGGCCTGCACCGCCAGTTCCAGCGCCTCGACATCGAGGCCGCCGCGTTCGGCGAGCAGCGCCTCCTGGCGTCGCCCGGCATCCAGCATCTGCCGCTCCAGCAGTTCGATCCGGGCTCGGCCGACATCGGCGTTGCGGCCGACCTCGGCATGGGTGCGCGCATGGCCGTCCCACTCGGCCTGCCAGTCGACCAGCGCCGCCTCGGCATCGCGCAGGGCATCCAGCCGTGCCTGTTCGCTTTCCAGCAGGTCTTCCAGCCCGGGCTGGGCTTCTTCCAGCGCCTCACGCAGCGTCTGCGCCTGTTCCTCGTCGCCGCGCAGGTGGCCGTCGAGATCGGTCAGCGCATCGCCGCTTTCCTGGCGGTTGCGTTGCAGCCGCTGGCCGAGTTCACGCTGGTGGCTGATCTGCTGTTCCAGCCGGGCGATTTCGCCGCCGACGCGGTAGCTCTCCGCCTGGGCGAGGTTGAGCCGGGTCTGCGCCTCGCCCTGCTGCACGCGGCAGGTTTCGATCTGCGCCTCGGCGCTGCGCTGCTCGCTGACCAGCGACTCCAGTTCCAGCTCGCCGCCGCGCAGGGCTTCGCGGCGCTGGCCCAGTTCGAGGTCGATGCCGCGGTATTCCAGCGCCTTGAGCTGGGCGTCCTTCTCGCGCTGCTCGGCCTTGTGCTGCTGGTACAGCTCGGCCTGGCGCGCCTGGCGCTTGAGGTGTTCGAGCTGCTTGTCGACTTCCTGACGCACGTCGTTCAGGCGGTCGAGGTTCTCGCGCGTGTGGCGGATGCGGGTCTCGGTCTCCTTGCGCCGCTCCTTGTACTTGGAGATGCCGGCGGCTTCCTCCAGGAACACGCGCAGATCCTCGGGCCTGGCTTCGATGATCTGGCTGATCATGCCCTGCTCGATGATCGAGTAGCTGCGCGGACCGAGGCCGGTGCCGAGGAACAGGTCGGTGATGTCGCGCCGCCGGCAGCGCGTGCCGTTGAGGAAATAGGCCGACTGACCGTCGCGGCTGACCAGTCGCTTCACCGAAATCTCGTTGAAGCGGGCGAACTCGCCGCCGACCGCGCCGTCGCTGTTGTCGAACAGCAGTTCCACCGTGGCCTGGCTGATCGGCTTGCGCGTCGCCGAGCCGGAGAAGATCACGTCGGTCAGATGATCGCCGCGCAGCCGCGAGGCCGAGCTTTCGCCCATCACCCAGCGCACCGCGTCGATGATGTTGGACTTGCCGCAGCCATTGGGGCCTACCACGGCGGTCATGTTGCTCGGCAGGTGCAGGACGGTCGGATCGACAAAGGACTTGAAGCCGGCCAGCTTGATGGCGGAGAGGCGCATGGCGCGGGTCTCAGCCGCCGGCGTCGGGCGCGCTGGCGCCGACGGCGATCTGGTTCTTGGCGCGCAGGCTGGCGATGTAGTCGGCCTGGGCGCGTTCGGCCAGCCGGCGGCGGGCGCCTTCCTGCACCTCGGCGAACGGCGGCGGGGTGAAGGCGCGCGTGCCGACCCGATGCAGCACGTGCCAGCCGTATTGCGTCTTGACCGGCATCGGCGTCACCGCGCCGTCGGGCAGGTCGACGGCGGCGTCGGCCAGTTCCGGCGGCATGCGTGGACGGGTCGCCCAGCCCAGCGAGCGCGCCTGCAGCGAGCTGCCGGCGTATTCCTGCATCAGGGCGGCGAAGTTCTCGCCGCCCTGGGCGCGCGCGGCGACGGCCTGCGCGCTGGCTTCGTCGGCAAACAGGATGTGCTCCAGATGCCATTCCACCGTGCCCGAGCGCTGCGTCTCCTCGTTGTAGTAGTCGAGCACCTGGGCGTCGGTGATGGCGGAGGATTGCTGGAAGTCGAGCAGGGCGCGGTTGGCCAGGTACTGCACGCGCAGCAGGGCGAGGTTGGCCTGCACGTCGGGCTGCGCGGCGGCGTCGTTGTCCAGCGCCTCGCGGGCCAGCAGCAGGCTGTCGATCAGCGCGTCCAGTGCCTGCTGGCGCTGCGCCGGGTCGTCGATGGCCAGGCCGCGTCCCTGGGCGTAGGCGTTGAGCAGGGGTTCGCTGATGGTCTCCGCGCCGACGCTAGCGACCAGGGCACCGCCGGGCGCGCCGGCGAGCAGTTGGTCGGCCTGGTCGGCGGACTGGTCGCGACCGCCGCAGGCAGCCAGAAACAGGACGGAAAGCAGTACGGAAATTCGCTTCATCGACATGGCCTGATGGGGTTGGGCGCGTGGCGCGCAGGGCACCAGCGAGCGCGGTGCGCGCCGGGAGGTGTTCGTCGGGCGCGCGGCCGGGCATGATAAGCGTCCAGCCATCCGCCCGCCATGCGGCGGCCGGGCGGCGATCCCCAGGAGTCGAACCCGACGATGAGCGAGCGTCTGCGCGTCCATCCCCAGCATCCCGCGCCACGACCGATCAAGCAGGCGGCCGACCGCATCGCCGCCGGCGCGCTGGCGATCCTGCCGTCCGATGCCGGCTACCTGCTGGCCTGGGCGATGGAGGCGCGGGCCGCCGAGGACGCGGCGGTGCGCATGCGCCGGCTGGACAATCGCCACCCGTTCACCGTACTCTGTCGCGGTCTGAGCGAAGTGGGTACGCTCGCGAAGCTGGATGATCAGGCATTTCGGCTGATCAAGTCGCTGGTTCCAGGCCCCCGGACCTTCATTCTTCCGCCGGGCACCGGATTGCCGAAACGGCTCAAGCAGGCCAAGCGCCGCACCATCGGTTGCCGCATTCCCGATCATCCCGTCACCCGCGCGCTGCTGGAGACACTGGGGGCACCGCTGCTGTCCACCAGCCTGCTGCTGCCGGACGAGCCGTTCGACAATCATGACGCCGAGGCGGTGGCCGAACGCATGCTGCAGCGCGTCGACCTGATGCTGGATGCCGAGGATTGCCCGCCGGGGCCGACCACCGTGGTCGATCTGACCGGCGACGAGCCGCAGGTTATCCGGCCCGGCTGGCAGGAACTGGAACTGGATTGACCTTTCGGGCCCGCAGCGGGTCTGGCGCGGGACCGGGCTGGCCCGCAGCGTCACGCCGCCGCCCGCATCCGCCGTTGACGTTTTTCGACCGCCGCCCCGCCGGGGCCTTCACCCAGGTTTTGTTGGATTTGGACAAGCACGCATGACCGCGGAGCCGATCGCCGGTGCCGAGCCGCTTGCCGTTTCGCCCCAGCAGCAGGAAATGCCGCTGGCGATCGTGCATGGCCAGCCGGTGTTGCAGATTCCGCAGGATCTGTACATCCCGCCGGACGCGCTGGCGGTGATCCTCGATGCCTTCGAAGGCCCGCTCGACCTGCTGCTGTACCTGATCCGCCGGCAGAACCTCGACATCCTCGACATCCCGGTCGCCGAGATCACCCGCCAGTACATGGCCTACATCGCCACCTTGCAGGCACTGCGCTTCGAACTGGCGGCGGAATACCTGCTGATGGCGGCGATCCTGGCCGAGATCAAATCGCGCCTGTTGCTGCCGCGCCCGCCCTCGGACGAGGCGCAGGAAGAAGACCCGCGCGCCGAACTGGTGCGTCGCTTGCAGGAATACGAGCGCTTCAAGCGCGCCGCCGCCGACCTCGACGGCCTGCCGCGGATCGACCGCGACACCGTGATGGCGGCCGCCTTCGTGCCCGAGCGCAGCGTGGTCCGCGAGCCGCCGGCGGTGGAACTGCGCGAGATGCTGCTGGCGCTCAACGACGTGCTGCGCCGCGCCGACCTGTTCAGCCATCACGCGGTGCGCCGCGAGGCGCTGAGCGTGCGCCAGCGCATGGGCGAGACGCTGGCGCGGCTGGGCGATGGTCAGTTCCATCGTTTTGAAACGCTGTTCGAGGTGTCCGAAGGCCGCCTCGGCGTGGTGGTGACCTTCCTCGCCATCCTCGAACTGGCCAAGGAGCGCCTGCTGGAAATCGTCCAGGAAGCGCCGCTGGCACCGATCTACCTGAAGTCGCTGGCCGCCGCCGACGCGCCGGTCGCGGCGCTGGAGTCCATCGATGAATGACGAAGTGTTGACCGACCAGCCCGATGCCGTGCAGGCGGACGATGCCAGTCGTGAACTGGTCGACGCCGACACCCTGCGGCGTGTGGTCGAGGCTGCCCTGTTCGCCGCCGGCCATCCGCTGAGCGTGGCCCAGTTGCAGGCCTTGTTCGACAACCAGCCGCTGCCGCCGCAGGGCGTCGAACGCGCGCTGGCGGCACTGGCCGAGGACAGCGCGACACGCGGCGTCGAACTGGTCGAGGTCGCCTCCGGCTTCCGCTTCCAGGTCCGCGCCGAGGTGCAGCCCTGGGTATCGCGGCTGTGGGCCGAGCGCCAGGGCCGCTATTCCCGCGCCCTGCTGGAAACCCTGGCCCTGATCGCCTACCGGCAGCCGATCACCCGTGGCGAAATCGAGCAGATTCGCGGCGTGGCGGTGAACACGCAGACCATCCGCACCCTGGAAGAGCGCGAATGGGTGCGCGTGGTCGGCCATCGCGACGTGCCCGGCCGGCCGGCGCTGTACGGCACCACCCGGGCCTTTCTCGACTACTTCAACCTGCGCAGCCTCGACCAGTTGCCGCCCTTGGGCGAGTTGATCGAACTGCCCGAACTCGACCCGCAACTCGACCTCGACCCGCCGTCGCCCGCCGCCGAACTGGCCAGCGAGCCCGACACGGCGACCGACGAGTCCGCCCGGACCGCTCACATCGACCAGGCCGCCGTCGACCCGACGGCCCCGGCCGACGCCCTTCCGCAAGACGATTCCCACCCAGCCGCCGACGCGGCGCCGGAGCTTTCCGCATGACCGATACATCCCGTCCCGTGCTGTCCCTCAAGCGCGATCCCAATGCGCGCGTGGAAGAGCGCCTGCACAAGGTTTTGGCCCAGGCCGGGCTCGGCTCGCGGCGCGCGCTGGAAGAGCGCATCGTCAACGGCCAGGTCCGCGTCAACGGCGAAGTGGCCGAACTGGGCAGCAGCCTGCGCAGCGGCGACCGCGTCGAACTCGACGGTCGCGGCTTCGTCGCCAGCGCGCAGAGCGAGCCGCCGCGCGTGCTGCTTTACCACAAGCCGGAAGGCGAGCTGACCACCCGCGAGGACCCGGAAGGCCGCCCGACCGTGTTCGACAAGCTGCCCGCCATCAAGGGCGCGCGCTGGATCGCCGTCGGCCGGCTGGACATCAACACCACCGGCCTTTTGCTGCTGACCACCGATGGCGACCTCGCCAACGCGCTGATGCATCCCTCGGCCGAGATCAGCCGCGAGTACGTCTGCCGCATCCACGGCGAAGTGTCCGACGACATCGTCAAGCAGCTCGCCCGCGGGGTGACGCTGGAGGACGGCCCGGCGCGCTTCGACGAGATCGAGCGCATCGGCGCCAGCGACAGCCACGCCTGGTTCCGCGTCGTCCTGCACGAAGGCCGCAACCGCGAGGTGCGGCGCATGTGGGAGGCGGTCGGCTTCCAGGTCAGCCGGCTCAAGCGCGTGCGCTACGGCAGCATCGAATTGCCGCGCCTGCTGCGTCGCGGCCAGTGGCAGGAACTGCCGGCCGAGCAGTCCATCGGCCTGCGTCGCAGCGCCGGCCTGGGCGAGGCCATCGTCGGCCTGACCCTGCAACCGGTGATCCACCAGCGCCGCGCCAAGGGTGCCGAATACCGCCCGGCCCCGCGCGAACAGCGCGCCTGGACCGGTGCCGACAGCAGATCCGATGAAGGCCGCGAACTGCGCGCCTTCGACAACCTGCGCGAAGAGCGCCCCTCGCGTCCCGGCGGACGCGGCAAGAAGCCATTCGGCAAGGGCCCACGCTCGCCCCGGCCGGACAACTACGGCAATACCCTGACCGCCCCGGCCGGACAGCCGCGCGGCGGCAAGGATGGACGTCGCGGCGGCGGCGCGCGGCCCGGCTTCGAAAACCCCACCGAATTCCGTTCCTGGTACGTCCCCGAAGGCGTCACCACGACCAGCCCCGGTGCGCTGATGCGTCCCGGCAAGGGCAGCGGCAAACCGCGTCCCGCCGGCAAGGGCGCGGCCAATGGCCAGCAACGCCCGGGCGGCCGTCCCGGCACGCCCGGCAAACCCGCCGGTGCCAATCCCGGCCGGCCCGGCGGTTTCAAACCGCGCGGCCCCAAGCCCGGTGCCGGCGGCCCCCGCCGCAGCGGTCCGCCGCGCGGCCCGCGCGGCGCTTGAATCCTGACCGATTGCCTCGCGCCAGCACGGCGGCGCAAGGCGCAATCGGTTGGCGGATCAGCCGGGGAAGGCCGAGCGGGCTGTCGACGGTCCGCTAAAAGCCGCTCGGACGGTGGGTGAACCAGCTGACGATGATCAGGTCATCGCTGACGTATTCCATGATGAATCCCTCGCCATCGCGGCTGGGACCGCCCCACCAGACGCCTTGCAGCCAGTCCTCGGCCGGCGACTGGGCAAAGCCAGCCGCCTGGCAACGCTGCGTGCCGGGACCGTTGACCAGCCGTTCCAGCGCGTAGCCGCCGGCACCGAAACCGGCGCTGTCCTCGCCCGTGGATGACCAGTCCATCCGCGCCTGCGCACATTGGCTGAACTCGATTTCCACAGCGCCCCAGCGCTTGTCGCGCTTGGCCTGCGGATCGAAATCCGCACCGAAGCGCGGCCCGCTGGTGCTGTAGAACTCGTCCACCACCAGGGTTCGGCCGATCAGCTTGCCGACGCCGCTGATCCAGTACTGCGTACCGATCTGGCTGTCGTCGATGCCGGGCTGCTCGCCTTGTTGCAGGGCGTTGGGAATCAGCGCGATGTAGGTCGGCACGCGCAGGCCGCCGCTGAGCGCGGGCGCAATCAGCATGTCGCGCTGCTCGCCACTGTCCGGGTCCAGCCGACGGACGCCGTTGCGCGTGACCACGATCAGCGAGCCATCCGGTCCCCAGACCATGCCGGAGGGGCGAATCAGGCTGCTGGCGAGGATGCGCACGAAGCTTCCGTTGTCGCGGCGGTATTCGAGAATCTGCCCGCGACCCTCGGCGCTGACCAGGAACGTCTGCCCGTCCGGCCGGAACAGGATTCCGCGCGCGTTGACCGGGCCGTTCTCGCCGGCCGGCACGATCACGCTGTTCTGTCCTGTCGCGGGGTTGTGGCGCAGCACGTTGTGGGTGTCGAAGGCGGGGATGTAGAGCAGCCCGTCGGGACCGAAGGTCATGCCGTTGTCCAGCCCGCGCACGCCATTGACCGGTGCCACCGCCGTGCCCAGCAACTGGCCATCCAGGCTGTAGCGACGGACATCGCTGCTGGCGTAGCCGCAGGCGTAAAGGGTGTCGCCGGAGAATGCGATGCCGGTGATGCCGAACATCGGGCCGACGTTGACCGGCGTGCTGTGGAAGGAAAGGTCGTCGGCGTTGTAGCGGTGGACCCGGGCGGTCAGCTCGCTGACGACATAAAGCAGGCCATCCGGCCCGATCCTGATCGCCTGCGGGCCGGCCAGCCGACCAGGCTCCGGGTCGAGCATGCGCAGGAACTCGCCATTGCAGGCGTCATAGACATGTACGCCGCTTTCGTAGCCGCTGACCAGGGCGAGGTGGCTGCAAGCGCCGGACTGGGCGGCGGCATTGCCCAGCAAGGTGAGTGAAAAAAGCATCGACAACAGGATGCGCATGACGGCTCCGATTTGGTTTGTGGAGCCGCCTTTATCCCCTGTCGATGATGCAAATATCTGATCTTGAAAGGAGTTTTTTATCCTTTTTATGTCCTTTCTTGCTCCCCGGCCGGCGTTTTGCTCGCCAGCCGGGCTCGGGCGGCTTATCGTGCGCGGATGACTGCCGATGATCGGACAAGCCGCCTGCGGTTGGGCGCGTTCACCCTCGACTGCGCCGACAACACCTTGTCCGATGGCGTGCGCAGCACCCGTCTGCCGCTGCGTCTGGCCGAGCTGTTGCGACGGCTGGCCGCCGAGCCGGGGCAGGTGGTGCGCCGGGAAACCCTGATCGACGATGTCTGGGCGCGCCGGCAGGTCAATGACGAAGTGCTTTCCCGCGCCATCGCCGACCTGCGTCAGGCGCTGGGCGATGACGCCCGGGCCCCGCGCTACATCGAAACCCTGCCCAAGATCGGCTATCGCTGGGTGGCCGATGTCGCAGATGCCGACGCGGGCGCTGTCGCGGACGACGACGGCGAAGCAGCGGCGCGCGACGCAGCCGTTTCCATCGCCCCGGCGGGCCGCCCGGGGCGCAGGCATTGGGCGCTGCTGGCGGCATCGCTCGTCGTGCTGGCGGCAGCGGGATGGCTGGCGACGCGGCCGTCGCCGGGCGAGCGCGGCGGCGAACTTTCTGCGGCGTCCGCCGTGGTCGATCCGCTGAGTCTGGCCAATCTTGCGCGGGCGCGGCCGTTCACCAGTGGCCCGGGCCAGGCACGGCGTCCGCGTTTCAGTCCGGATGGCCGCTGGGTGATCTATGCCCGTGTGGATGCCGAAGGCAGTCATCTGCGTCTGCGTGCGGTGGATGGCACCGAAGACCGCGTGCTGGTCGAGTCGACCGACAGCGATGCCGGTTGTGGCGTGGTGTCGCCGGATGGCGGCACGCTGGCCTGGTTGCGACACAGTGCAACCGGTTGCGAGCTGGTGCATCGCCCGCTGCTGGGCGGTCCGGTGCGCAGCCTGGCCCGTTGCGATGCGGGTGCCGCCGGCTGTCCGGACTGGTCGCCGGATGGTCGTCAGTTGCTGCTCGACGGCGCAGACGGCCTGCGTGAGATCGCCTTTCCCGGTGGCGAAGCGCGCCGCCTGAGCTTGCCCGACGCCGATCAGCGCGACCTGATGCCGCGCTATTCGCCGGACGCCGCGCAGATCGTCTTCTGGCGCGGCGACAGCGACGGCCGCAGGCTGTGGCGCATGGCGCGTGACGGCAGCCAGCCCGCGCCCATGGATGCGCAGGCGCACATGGGGTTCGGCCATGCCTTCTCGGCGGCCGGCGACCTGCTTGTCGCCGATGACCGCTTCGGTCAGCGTGCGCTGTCGCGGCTGTCGATGCACAGTGGCGAGGCGCTGCTGCTCGGCGGCAGCGGTGCGCGCCATCCCGACATCGCCGGCGATGGCGGCATCGTCTTCGAGGTGGCGCACTACGATGCCAACCTGTGGCGGATCGACCTGGGCGAGCGCCAACGCGCGCCGCGCCGGCTCACCGACAGTTCGCGCTATGACAGCCAGCCGGCCTATTCCCCGGACAGCCAGTGGCTGGCCTTCGCATCCAACCGGGATGGTCGGGAAGGCATTTACCTGATGCCGGCACAGGGCGGCGAAGCGCGCAAGCTGCCGCTGGATCCGGCCCTGCGCTGGACCTCGCCGGCCTGGTCACCGGACGGCGCGCGCCTGTTGCTGCTGCGCTACGACGATGCCGGCGTGCGGATGTGCCTGCATGAACTCGGCCGGGCGCACACGCATTGTCCGGACAGCCTTGGCGGTCGGTTTCACGCCGGGTTCTTCCTCGATGCCGAGACCGTGGGTGCCATTGATGTCGATGCCCAGGCACCGGTGCTCTGGCGGCTGTCCCTGGTCGGTGCGCCGGCGCGGACGGTGGACGCGGCCGGCAGCGTCGCTCGCTGCCGCGCCACGGCGCAATGGTTGGTCTGCCAGCAGCCGGGACAAGCTGCCCTGTGGGTGCAGGACCGCCGTTCCGGTGTCCAGCGCCATCTGCCGACCGGCGACGGCGACCAGCGTCCCGGAAACTGGGATCTGGCCGGCGATGCGATCCACATTGCCCTGGCGGCCCCCGATGCGGGCGAGCCGGGTCTGTATCGGATCGGGCTTGCCGACGATGCGCGCGAACGCCTGCACGACTGGCTGCCCACCGCCATCGGTGCCGCCTTGGCCGTGGCCCCGGACCAGTCGGCGCTGATCATGGTCCGTACCGATGGCTTTGCCAGTGATTTGATGTACGTCCCGCCGCCCGGCGAGTAAAAGCGGCAGGGTGGCAAGGCGCTGCGCACGGCGAACGATGCGTTACAGCAGGCCCTTGAGCCGATACAGCGCTTCCAGCGCCTGTTTGGGCGTCAGTTCGTCCGGGTCGATTTCGCCCAATGCGTCGAGGGCAGGTGCGCGGACGCTGAACAGGCCCATCTGCTCGGGCTGCTGGGCGCGCGGCCGGGCGTTGCGCAGGTCTTCGCTGCGCTGTTCCAGTTCGGCCAGGTATTCGCGGGCGTCGGCGATGGCCTGCCGGGGCAGGCCGGCCAGCGCCGCCACTTGCAGGCCGTAGCTGCGGTTGGCCGGGCCGTCCTTCACCGCGTGCATGAAGACCAGACTGTCCTGGTGCTCGACCGCGTCCAGATGCACGTTGGCGATGCCGCTGCCGGGCTCGGCCAGCGCGGTCAGCTCGAAGTAATGGGTGGCGAACAGGGTGCAGGCGCGATTTTTCTGCGCCAGATGCAGGGCGCAGGCCTTGGCCAGGGCGAGGCCGTCGTAGGTCGAGGTGCCGCGCCCGATCTCGTCCATCAGCACCAGCGAGCGCTCGCTGGCGTGGTGCAGGATGTAGGCGGTTTCGCTCATCTCCACCATGAAAGTGGACTGGCCACGGGCGAGGTCGTCGCCGGCACCGATGCGGGTCAGGATGCGGTCGATGGGGCCGATCACCGCGCGCTGCGCCGGCACGAAACTGCCGATGTGGGCGAGCAGCACGATCAGCGCGTTCTGCCGCATGTAAGTACTTTTGCCGCCCATGTTGGGGCCGGTGACGATCAGCAGGCGGCGCTCTGGATCGAGCAGCAGGTCGTTCGGCTCGAAGGGCTCCTCGCGCACCGCCTCCACCACCGGATGGCGGCCGCGCTCGATCTGCATGCCGGGCGCGCGCGACAGCTCCGGGCGATGCCAGTCCAGCGTCTGCGCGCGCTCGGCAAAGGCGGCCAGCACGTCGATCTCGGCCAGCGCGGCGGCGAATTGCTTGAGCGGCTCGATGCGCTGGTTGAGCGCGTCCAGCAGTTCCTCCCACAGCGTCCGCTCGCGCGCCAGCGCGCGCTCGCGGGCGGACAGCACGGCATCCTCGAAACGCTTGAGCTCCTCGGTGATGTAGCGCTCCGCCCCGGTCAGCGTTTGCCGCCGCGTGTAGTGCGCCGGCGCGCGTCCCGACTGGCCCTTGCTGATCTCGATGAAATAGCCGTGCACGCGGTTGTAGCCGACCTTCAACGTGGCGATGCCGGTGGTCTCGCGCTCGCGGCTTTCCAGTTCGGCGAGGAAGCCGTCGGCATTGCTGGAAAGCTGGCGCAACTGGTCGAGTTCGGCATCGAAGCCCTCGGCGATCACGCCGCCGTCGCGCAGCAACACCGGCGGCTGCGCCAGCACCGCGCGGCGCAGCAGGTCGGCGCTGTCCTCGTGGTCGTTCAATGCCTGCGTCAGCGCGTGCAGGTGCGGGCTCAGGCTCACCGCGCTGGCCCCGGCGATCAGCCCGTCGACAGCGTTGGCCAGGCCCAGCGTCGCGCCCAGCGCAGGTGCCGCCGCCAGCGCATCGCGCAGGGTGGAAAGATCACGCGGACGCGCCGAGCGCAGGGCGACGCGGGCAAGGATGCGCTCGATGTCGCCGATGGCGCGCAGATCGTCGCGCAGGGCATCCAGTTGGCCGCAATCCAGCAGCGCCTGCACCGCCTGCTGGCGCGCGTTGAGCGGCCCGTGCCGGCGCAATGGACGCTGCAGCCAGCGCCGCAGCAGGCGTCCGCCCATCGGCGTGATGCTGCTGTCGAGCACGCCGGCCAGCGTGTTGCGGACATCGCCATCGAGGCGGCTGTCCAGCTCCAGATGGCGGCGCGTGGCGGCATTCATGGCGATGCCCTCGTCGGCGCTTTCCAGCGCCAGCGCGCCCAGATGCGGCAGTTGCTGCTTCTGCGTTTCCTCCAGATAGCCGAGCAGGGCACCGGCGGCAGCGATGGCGCGCGGGCGATCCTCCACGCCGAAGGCGGACAGATCGCGCGTGCCGAAAAACCGCAGCAGCCGCCGGCGGCCGGCATCGGCATCGAAATGCCAGGGCGCGCGACGACGCAAGCCGCTGCGCGCCAACAGCGTCGCCGGCCAGCCGTCCTCGTCGGGCAGCAGCAACTCGGCCGGCTCCAGTCGCGCGATTTCCGCCGCCAGCGTGTCCTCGTCGTCGATTTCCGACACCAGGAAGCGCCCGCCGGCCAGGTCCGCCCAGGCCAGCCCGTAGCCCTGCGCCGCCCGCGCCACCGCCATCAGCAGGGTGTCGCGACGATCCTCCAGCAAGGCCTCATCGGTCACCGTGCCTGGCGTGACGATGCGCACCACCTTGCGTTCCACCAGCCCCTTGGCCAGCGCCGGATCGCCGATCTGCTCGCAGAGCGCCACCGACTCGCCCAGCGCCACCAACCGCGCGAGATAGCCCTCGCAGGCGTGATACGGCACACCCGCCATCGGAATCGGCTGCCCCGCGCTTTGCCCGCGCTGCGTCAGCGTGATGTCCAGCAGCCGCGCCGCCTTGCGCGCATCGTCGTAGAACAGCTCGTAGAAATCGCCCATGCGGAAGAACACCAGCACGTCCGCATGCTCCGCCTTCACCGACAGGTACTGGCGCATCAGGGGCGTGTGCTGGGAAAGATCGGGCGCTGAAGCCATCGGGCGGCAAGAGGACAGACGGGCGACCGCGTAGTGTAGCGGCTGGGATGCAGCGCGGCCCTTCGCCCCAGGCATGGCGGCCCGCCGCCTGGTGTAAGGTATCGATGATCTTCGTGGGGCCGAGGGTCTGACCTGTCTATACCTTCGTGGCCTAGAACGGGATGTCGTCCTCTTCGGCTGGCGGACTCGCGTCCCGTGTTGTCGATAAGCGCGAACCTAGGATGCGTCTTTCGGAACGGCTCTCTATGACTGTAATCGGTGCCAGTGCAGCCACCAGCATTCGGCTGTCACCATTATCGAAGATTACTCGAACGATCTTTTGGTCTACCCATTTGTCAACTAGCCCGAATCCGAATACGGCGTGCTTTACGCAAGTTCCTGGTGGCAGGGAACGGCTATTGACCTCCCTCGTAGGCTCGTCGCGATGAGATTTTGGTTTGCGCTGATATGCCCAATTTTGCGAGAAAGGAAAGCGTTTAAAGTATGCGTTGGCGATCCCGGGGCGTTCTACTGGGACGGTAGTGAAAGGCCCACCTGTTTCGATAGCTTCTGCGGCATGGCGGGCCAGTGCTAAATCCATTTCCCAGAGGAATGGTGAAACCGGGCTTGCCAGTGAGCGCACTTCCGTGTGGGTGATGTTGGCGATGATGGATGTGAAGTTAGCTTCCGCTGGATGTGCGAGGTAGAGCTCTTCACTTGCGCGCGTGGATGCCACATAGAACAGCCGCCGCTCGGCCTCGTGCTCGGCGTCGTCCAAGTTGTCGCGAGGAAAGGATCGCGCGACCAAGCCTGGAACGAAGACGACAGGCCACTGCGCTCCTTTCGCGCGATGGATGGAGCTGATCCAGACATGGGGCTCGTCGGGTGGTTCGACGTTGGATGAGTCAATCAGAGGATCAATATCTTCCAGGAACTCCTCGATGCTACCTTCATGACGAGCTGCGATCAGCTTGAACGCAGCTACGTTTGCGAGGATGGCGTCCGCAGCTTCCGCCGTCGGCGACTGTTTCAGGATGGATTTTTCGAAATCGGTACCTGAAAGGTAGCTTTCAAGCACGTCGATGACCTTTTCGTCAGGTTGCGTGCTTGTCGCGATGATCTCCAGCAGATCGGCTCTGTCGCGGATTTGATCTGCCTGGAATTTCTGTGTCTTCGGTGTGATGACGGAGCGGATCGCATCCGAAATACCTTCCGGGTGAGCCATCACCTGTTCGATCACCTGCTCCGCGGCAACCTTGTCGAGATACAGCGCCGGGCGCTGGAGCAAACTGCGAATGATGAAGTGAACCTCGTCTGCACTCATCCGCTTCCAACGGCCACTGGCCAGCTGCAGCACGCCGACCAATGCGCTGATCTCGGGTATGCGGGTCAGGGGAGGGCGGCCATACACGAAGTAGGGAATGCCCATCTGATGGAGCTCAAGCTCGATGGAGACGCTGAGGTTGTAGGTTCGAACCAGTACTGCAATGTCGTCGGGGGGCGTGCCCTCGGCCAAGACATTCTGGATATGCTCGCCTATCCCTGTCAGGCCAAGCGATAGGCTCAGGCAGTGAACTCTTGTACGTGGCGTGTCCTCAGCAGAGATGCTGATCTTCGGGTTGCGGTTTGCATTTCTTGTGATCAGGTGGCTGGCGGCAATCGACAAGGTATGGCCGAACCGAAACGTATTGGGGAGTGTGTAGCGCGTTGCATTGCTGAAGTCTGATTCGAAGCCCCGGATCAGGTAATCAGGCTTGGCGCCTCGCCAGTCGTAGATCGCCTGGTCCTCATCACCGACCAGCATCACTTTTGCCCGCGTGCCTGCCAGGATGCGCAAGAGTGCGATCTGGATGCCATTCATGTCCTGGGCTTCGTCGACAATCAAGTGATCGACTTTGTTGGTCACATATTTCTGTGTCTCGGGCCGCCGCAGCATAAGCTTGACGGGGTCATACAGCTGATCTTCGAAGAACCTGATCTTCAGTCGTCCTCTTTCCTTTTCGAACAGGTGAAAGGCCTGAACGAAGCCTTGCGCAGCCTTGCCGTACTTGCCGGACTCGAATACTTCTTCAGGCGACCGGATATCCGATTTGACGAGCAGCAGGAACTGAAGAAAGGAGTCGATCAGATCCTTGTCCGGGGCTTGGTCATCGGCGTTGAGGCTCTTGAAAACCTGGGTGAAGCAGTCTTTCGCGATCTTTGTCCGGCGGTAGTCCTTTTCAACGATCTGGGCATCAGGGAGCAATCCGATCTGAACAAGCCTATTCACGATCTTGTTGCCCATTGAGTTGAAAGTGCGGATCTCAGGCAGCTTGGTACGGACTGCCTTTTCAAACCTGTTCTGGAATGCTTCCCGTGCATCCCTGTTGAACATCACTACTGCGATTTGGTCAGGGTTGTGGTCTCGTAAAAGGTGGCGGACGCGGCCGACTAGGGTCTCTGTCTTTCCGGAGCCAGCGACGGCGGCGACCACAGCATGGCCATGTTCGTGTTCGATCACCTTGACCTGATCGGGGGTGTATATTATCTCAGACATGCTTGTTTGATGTGCTTTCTAATAAATTATGTAAAAGTCCATTTTCCGGTAATTTAACTTTGGCGATATATTGATTTTTTAGGAGTAAAGATGGTTAATTGAAAAGGTTTTGAAATTTGTTATAAACATTCCCTTGTTGTCTGTTTACGTGTTGCCTGGGGGAGCTTTTTCTGTCCCGGAGTGCTGTAGCAACTTTTTCCTCGTCGGTGCCTGGGCCTCTTGCCCACCTTCGGCCTGCCCGCTATGGTCGCCCCGTTCAGCACTTCGTCATTGCCAGACTCAGCATCATCATTAACCGGCGCAGGTTGTGGGGCTTGAACATCAGCACCACGTCGTAGCGAGGGCGAGTGTCCCGCTTTGCATCAGGTGTCTTGCCTACGGCGGCCTCCAAGCGCTCGCGGAACATGTCCCATGGCACGATCCGGCTCAGCACCACCAGCATATCCCCCGGCAATTCCAGCTTACGGTGCCGTGTGTCCTGGTCGAACATGCCCAAGGATCGAGTCATCACAGAACTCCAAGTCAGATGATGAAGTACGCTACTGAATGAGTGTGGTTTTGCAAGCTGCTCTACAAGCCGCACGCAGCGCTACCGCCTTCCATTCCACCGCCGTCAAGATCGGCGGCCGTCAGCAGGTAAATCACGGTGTCCCCGGGTTCACCGCGTGGGCGCGGGCGTTGCGGGGTGGGTGATTGGCGGTGGGCACCGAGGGCTTGGGCGACGTGTTGGCTGGGGTGGTTGTCCGGGGCGGTGCGGATTTCCAGGCGTTGCAGGCCGAGGGTGTGGAAGCCGAGTTCGGCGGCCTGGCGGGCGGCGCTGCGGGCGTGGCCGTGGCGGCTGTGCGGGGTGGCGATCCAGTAGCCGAGGTTGCCGCTGCGGGTGGTCCAGTCGATGCGGTTGATGCCGACGCCGCCGATCACCGTGCCGTCGGCGTCGAACACGCCGAGTGGAAATTCGCTGCGCGCGGCCCAGGCGCGCAGGCTGAGGACGATCCATTGTTCGGCGTCGCGGCGGTCGTAATCGCGATGGCACCAGGGCAGCCAGCGCATCAGCTCCGGCAGGGAGGCGCGGACGGCAGCGGCCAGTGCGTCGGCGTCTTCCGTGCGCCAGGGACGGACGCGGGTCGACGCCGTCATGCGCGCGGTCAGAAGCCGCGGTCGCCGGACAGGATGTCGCCGAGGCCGCCGAGCACTGAGCCTTCGCCACGTCGCTTGCCGCCGCCTTGCGGCGCGGCGGCGAAGATGCGCCCGGCCATGCGCGAGAAGGGCAGGCTTTGCAGCCAGACGTGGCCGGGGCCGGTCAGGGTGGCGAGGAACACGCCTTCGCCGCCGAACAGGATCGATTTCACGCCGCCGACCGGTTTCACGTCCATGTCGACGGTCTGCGTGTAGGCGACCACGCAGCCGGTGTCGACATCGATGCGTTCGCCGGCGGCGAGGTCGCGCTCGATGATGGTGCCGCCGGCGTGGACGAAGACCAGGCCGTCGCCTTCGAGCTTCTGCATGATGAAGCCCTCGCCGCCGAACAGCGCCGTCATCACTTTTTTCTGGAAGTGGATGCCGATGGAGACGCCGCGCGCGGCACAGAGAAAGCTGTCCTTCTGCGCGATGATGCGGCCGCCGTAGTTGCTCAGGGTGAGCGGGATGATCGTGCCTGGATACGGCGCGGCAAAGGCGACCTTGGCCTTGCCGCTGCTGCCGGCATGGGAAAACAGGGTGGTGAACAGGCTCTCGCCGGTCAGCACGCGCTTGCCGGCACCGATCAGCTTGTCGAGGAAGGCACCGCCCTGGCCGGAGTGGGAGCCGTCGCCGAACAGTGTCTCCATCTGCACCGCGGAGTCCTTGAACATCATCGCGCCGGCCTCGGCGACCGCGCTCTCGCCGGGGTCGAGTTCGATTTCGACGAACTGCATGTCCTCGCCGAAGATGCGGTAGTCGATTTCGTCGGCGCTGCGCTGCGAGGACGGCGGCGGGGCCATCGGCACCAGCGCCGAGCCGCCGGGCGAGCCGAGCAGTTCGGCGCAGGCGCTGATCGGTATCCATTCGGCGAAACCGGCGCGCCAGCAGTGGCCGTAGGGGTTGGCCGATGCCTGGGCGTGGGCGGCGGCGTGGTCGAAGGGGCCGGACTGCTGGCCGCCGTAGCTCAGGTACCACTGGATCATGGATCGGGACTCCTTGCGATGGGCGATGCGCGGCTTCAGGCGAGGCCGATGCGCGCGTTGAGGTGGTCGCGACGGGCGGCGTCGAAGCCCAGACCATCGGCCAGCCTGGTCAGCCAGGCGCGCTCGGCCTCGGTGTCGAGGGTGATCGCCAGCGCGGCGGCGGCGTACACCGCATCGGCCTGCGAGGCGGGCGTCTGCGCGATCAGTTGTTCGACGCTTACCGGATTGCGCATTTCGGCTTCGAGGTAGGTCAGGGTGTCGGCATCATCGCCCAGCGCTTCGGCGCGGGACAGGATGTGGCGGCGCTCGTCGGCGTCGATCAGGCCGTCGGCGGCAGCGGCACCGATCATGGCGCGTACCAGGAGGGCCGCTTCGCGCTGGCGTTCGCTCAGCGCCGGTTGGGCGCGGGTGACGGCGCTGACGGCAGCGGGCGGCGGCGGAATGGGCGTGGGCGGCGGCATCGGCGGTGGCGGCGGTCCGGCCGGCGCGGCAGTCTGGGTGCGCTGGCTGCCCTGGTAGTGGTCGTAGGCGGCGAGGGCGACGCCGAGCAGGCCGATGCCGACGGCGGCCTTGTTGACCCCGAGCCCGCGCCTTGAGCGGCCACCGAAGGCCTTGCCCAGCGCGCCGCCAACCATCTGTTGCAGCAGTCGTTCCGGATTGAACATGGTTGTCGTGTCTCCCTCGTGGCGCGGATGGCGCGAGGGCATGGTAACCGCCACGGCGCGCGCGGTGGCGCGTTTCAGCCTGCGGCCGGCGCGCGCTCCTTGCGCCGCACGTAGAGTTGCTTGCGCATCCGCGCCACCACGGTGCCGTCGGCGGTGCGGATTTCGGTCTCGAACCAGCGCAGGCATTTTTCGCCGTCGGCGGTGGCCGCGCGCAGGACGTCGAGCACGCTGTCGTCAAGGCGGAACTCGGCGATCACGTCGCCGCGACCGGGGGCGATGAAGTCGATCTCGCCGGCCTTGTCCCAGACGATGTAGTCGCGGCCCAGCGATTCCATGACCAGGATCATCCAGAACGGATCGGCCATCGCGAACAGGCTGCCGCCGAAGGCGGTGCCGACGTAGTTGCGGTTGTACCAGCGCAGCTTCAGGCGCACTCGCGCGTAGCGCCAGTCGTCGCCGACCGCTTCGATGCGGATGCCGGAAAACAGGAACGGCGGCCAGAAGTTGAACAGGCGGCGCAGGGTGCGGGGCGTCATGGCGGATCGCTCGGCGAAGGCGGGGTTGGCGGTGCCTCGTCAGCGGCGAGGAACAGCACTTCAAAGGGCCACAGCGCGGGCGCTTCGAGGCGCAGGTGGCGTCGCTGACCGGCGCTGCAGGCATGGAAACCGCTGGCGGTGGTGACGGCCAGCGGCGGCAGAATCCGGCCGTCGCCGTCGAACACTTCGACGATGGCGGGCGCGTTGACTTCGGCCAGCCGGTTGCCGATCGCCAACAGGCCGTCCGCCGGGCAGTCCAGCGACAGATGCAGCGCGCCGGGATGCGCAGGGCGCGGCAGGCGCTCGGGCAGGTAGGCGACTTCCGCCCGCGCCGGCAGCGGTGCGGAGTGCAGCACCGTGACGTTGTCGAGCAGGCCGAATCCGCCATGGCGCTGCACGCTGCGCGCGGGCAGCAGGGCTTGCAGGGTGTCCAGCGGATAGCCGGCCAGCGCCGTGCCGTCGCCAAGGCCCAGGCGCGGCGGCAGCGCGTGCGGACATTGGCTCAGTGCCGGAACCTGCTCGGCCATCAGCAGCAGATAGGCGGCATCGCCATGCAGGCTGGCCGCTGGCGGCGAGGGTCGGCACAGGGCGCAACTCAATTCGCCCAAGGCCATGCCGGGCAACCAGACATTGCGGCGGCTGTCCCAGCCGATTGCGCGCACGTCGGCGATGCGTGCGTCGGGCATGTCGATGCTGCCGCGTCGGCTGTCCTCGCTGCGTTGCAGCCATTGTGCCGCCGACAGCGCCAGCGCCAGCACGGCGAAACCGGGCAGCAGCCAGCGCCAGCGCGGCAGCGCATCGACCAGCCCGAAGGTGCGACCCAGCAACAACGCCGGCAGCGGCAACAGGCCGAACAGCATCCAGACCCGGGTGGTCGGCGCGATGGCGGCCAGGAAGATTGCGCCGATGAGGAGGACCAGCAGCAGCGTCGCCAGACTTGCCGGCTCGCGTTGCAGCCAGCGCGGCAGGCCGCGCAGCAGGGCCAGCGCGGCCACGCTCAGGGCGAAGGCCGCCAGCATCTGCGCCCACGGCGCGGCCGGCAGCAGGAACTGTCGGCCGTAATGGATGCCATCGAACAGGCCGCGCAGCACGGCCAACACGTCGCCGGGCAGCGAGACGCTCGTCGCCGACATCGCCGCGAACGTTGGTGAAGGCAGGCCGTCTGCGTGCGCCATCGCGATCAGCCACGGCAGCCACGCAAGGGCAAGACCCAGCGTCAGCCAGCCCATGGCGGCGAGTCGTGCTTGCCAGGACCGGCGATGCGGACCGGCGGCAGCATGCAGCAGCAGCGCGGCGACCACCGGCAGGCTGGTCGGATGGGCGTGCAGGGCCAGCGCGCCGGCCAGACCCGTGGCGAGGAGTCGCCATCGACCCGGTGACTGCCGGGCATGCAGGCCGAGGCAGGCGGTCAGCAGCACGGCGGAGATCGTGATGGCGGTATGCGAGAACACCGCGGCATCGAACGACGCCCAGCCCGGCAGCGCCAGCGCGGCGGCGAAACCCAGCCCGGTGGCGCGGTCGCGCCACAGCCGGCCGGTGAGGTAGGCGAGCGGAAACTTCATTGCCGAGGCGGCGGCGACCAGCAGCAATACGACATCGCTGGACGCGCCCAGGGCGAAGGGCAGGGCGAGCAGGTAGAACCACAGCGGGCCGAGCAGCGTCTGGCCGTTGATGCTCGGCCCGGTCAGCGGCCAGTGGCGGCCGTGGGCGATCTCCCAGGCGTTGGCGAGGTCGCGTCCGGAGTCGACGATCAGCACGCCCTGCGCGGCGATGGCCCAGCCGATCAGGAACAGCAGGCCGACCAGCAGGCGGTCGAATGCCGGGCTACGCGTCGAGCGGGTCATGCCGGTCCGGGCGTCGGGCGGCGAATCAGAACAGGACCGAGGCCATCCTGCGCCGGTAGCGGCCGACCAGATCCTCGTCGTCGATCACCGCGAAGGCGTCGATCAGGGCGCGGCGCGGCAGGCCGTCCTCGAAGCCGCGCTCACGGCGCAGCAATTCGAGCAACTGTTCCAGCGCGGCTTCGTAATCGCCGGCGACGAGGGCATGGACGCCGAGCAGATGGCGGGCGGCGTGATCGTCAGCGTCGTCGTACAGGCGTTTGGCCAGTTCGGCGGCGGTCGGCGCGCCCTTGAGTTGGGCGGCAAAGCCGAGCGTGGCGCGGGCGCGCAGCACGCGGTCGTCCTTGTCGAAGGTGTCGGGCAGCGCGTCGAGCAGTTGCCGCGCCTCGTCGGCCTCGCCCAGTTGTGCCAGGGTCAGGGCGAGGTCCAGCTTCAGCTCGTCCTCTTTGCCGGCCTCGCCGGCGGCCAGCGCCAGTTCTTCGCGCAGACGCGCCGCGCGCGCCTGCGGCGGCTCGTCGACCAGGGTTTGCGGGGCCGCCTCGGCCTCGCCGGCGGCCGGCGTGATGCCGTGCTGGGCAAGGAACTGGCGCAGCGCCGACTCCGGCTGCGCGCCCATGAAGCCGTCCACCGGCTGGCCGTCCTTGAGCAGGATGACCGTCGGCAGCGAGCGCACGCCGAACAGCGAAGCGACCTGCATCTCCTCGTCGCTGTTCACCTTGGCCAGCACGAAGGCACCGTTGTACTCATCGGCCAGTTTTTCCAGGATCGGCTTGAGCTGCCGGCACGGCGCGCACCACGGAGCCCAGAAGTCGATCAGCACCGGAACCGTGGTGGAGCGGACCAGTACCGACTGTTCGAAATCGGCGGTGGTGGCGTCGAAGCTGTGCGGGCTGGGGGCGGTCTGGGTCATGGGATCGTCCGGATGCGGGGCTGGCTTGAAGGTGGAGGCAGTTGGCCGCCGATCAAGCCGTCAGGCCGGCCATCATACCGTCGCACCATGGCGGGGAAGGCCGCCGGACGCACGAACCAAGGCGGTGCAGGCCACGCTCGCTGGCTTCCTGCGCACAACCGCGCATCGCGCGCAAACGATTGTCGGAAAAGGAGTTTTGACGCCCGATCACGATTGGCACGAATCCGGCAATGGATCGGTCGGGAGGTTGTCCGTCCGCGCGCCAGGCGGCGCACGGATGCCGATCCATCGTTGCAGCGAGGAATCCGATGAAACTGATCATTGCGGTCATCAAGCCGTTCAAGCTCGACGAGGTGCGCCAGGCGCTGGCCGATGCCGGCGTGCGCGGCATCACCGTCACCGAAGTGCGCGGCGTCGGCCGCCAGCGCGGCCACACCGAACTCTATCGCGGTGCCGAATACACGGTCGATTTCCTGCCCAAGCTGAAGCTGGAGATCGCCGTCTCCGACGACCTGGTCGAGCGCACTGTCGAGGCCATCATCGACGCGGCGCATACCGGCGCGGTCGGCGACGGAAAGATCTTCATCCAGCCGTTGCAACGCATGGTGCGCATCCGCACCGGCGAACTCGACGACGACGCGCTCTGATCTTCCTCCGAGGACATGCCATGACTTTGCGAAACATTTCGATCCGGCGCGCCGTGCTGGCGCTGCCGATGATGACGGGTTCCTTCCTGCTTGCCGGCGATTGCATCGCCCAGGTTTCATCCGCGGCGAGCGCGCCGCAGGTCGACAAGGGCGATGTCGCCTGGATGCTGACCTCGACCCTGCTGGTGCTGCTGATGGCGGTGCCGGGCCTGGCGTTGTTCTACGGCGGCATGGTGCGTGCGCGCAACGTGTTGTCGGTGCTGACCCAGGTGATCTCGGTGTTTTCCCTGCTGACGCTGGCGTGGATCGTCTACGGCTACTCGCTGGCGTTTTCCGGCGACGGCGCGTGGCTGGGCAATTTCGACAAGCTGTTCCTGCGCGGCGTCGGCATCGACTCGCTGGCGGCCACCTTCAGCGACGGCGTGGCCTTGCCCGAATACGTCTTCGTCGCCTTCCAGGCCACCTTCGCCGGCATCACCGGCGCGCTGATCGTCGGTGCCTTCGCCGAGCGGGCGAAGTTCGCCGCCGTGCTGCTGGCCGTGGCGATCTGGTTCACCTTCGGCTACCTGCCGATTGCGCACATGGTCTGGGCCGGCGGCGGCTTCCTGTTCGAGAAGGGTGCGCTGGATTTCGCCGGCGGTGCCGTGGTGCACATCAACGCCGGCGTCGCCGGGCTGGTCGGCGCGCATTTCGTCGGCAAGCGCCTGGGCCATGGCCAGAACGCGCTGAAACCGCACGACATCCCGCTGACCTTCCTCGGCGCGAGCCTGCTCTGGGTCGGCTGGTTCGGCTTCAATTCCGGCTCCAACCTGGAGGCCAACGCCGGAGCCGCGCTGGCCTTCCTCAACACCCTGGCGGCGAGCGCCGCCGCCGTGCTCGGCTGGGCGCTGACCGAGAAACTGACCAAGGGCAAGGTTTCGGCGCTCGGCGCGGCATCGGGCGCGGTGGCGGGGCTGGTCGGCATCACCCCGGCAGCCGGCCTGGTCGGTCCGCTCGGTGCGGTGGTGATCGGCCTGGTCGCCGGCATCGCCTGCGTCTGGGGCGTCACCGGACTGAAACGGCTGCTTGGTGTCGATGACGCCGCCGACGTGTTCGGCGTGCATGCGGTCGGCGGCATCGTCGGTGCGCTGCTGACCGGCGTGTTTCACGCACCGGCGCTGGGTGGCACGGGGCCGGCGGATTTCGATCTGCTCGGCCAACTCGGCGTGCAGGCGTTGAGCGTGGCGCTGACCATCGTCTGGATCGGCATAGTTGCCGCCATCGCCTTCGCCATCGCCGGCAGGCTGGTCGGCCTGCGCGTCGACGAGAACGCCGAGCGCGAGGGGCTGGACATCACCGCGCATGGCGAGTCCGCCTACGGCTGACACCCGGCACGGTCGCGCTATCGGCGGCCGCCGCGTACCTGGAGGAAGCCGATCAGCAAAAAGGCGAGGCCGGGCCAGAAGCTGACGAAGAACAGCAGGCCCGGACCGATCGGGTTGGGGTCGGGATCCGGCCACAGGCCGATGGCGGCGAGGAGAATGATGGCGAGCAGCGGTGTCCAGCCGACCAGGGCGATGATCGCGCCGATCTTGAAGCAGCGGTTGTCCCAGTATTCCTTCATGGCGTGCTCCGTCGCGCTCGCGCCAGCCAGTAGCCGAGCCAGGCGCAGGGGAAATAGGCGAGGATCAGGTCCAGCGCGATGAACCAGGCCGGGGCCGGGATCATGCTCGCCGCCAGGATGCCGCCGATGAAGAACAGCCCGCCGACCAGGAGGGCGGCCAGCGGCTTTCGGCGGACGGCGAGTTTCGCCGCGATGAAGGCACCGGCCAGGGTGCCGAGCGCATGGGCGAGGAAGGGAAACAGGAAATGTCGCGGCGCGAGTTGCGGTGCGGCGGCGCGCAGACCTTCCGCCGTGCTCAGGTCGGCACCCGGCGGCGGCGCGATCAGCAGGCCGCCGAGCATGATCAGGGCCATGTTGACCAGACTGCCCAGCACCAGGCCAAGGATGACGGCAACGATCAGGCGCAACGCGGTCATGCTGATTCTCCTCGGCTCGGGCGGACCCGCCGGACGGCCCGGCGTGGTCCGGTGCAGGGCGTGGCTAGAAGTCGTGCTCGCTGCGCAGCTTCTTGATCTTCGCGAGCATGTCGGCGGTCAGTTCGGTGGCGTCCAGCCTGCCGATGATGTTGCGCAGCACGCGCTTTTCATCGGCATCGACGACGCCATCGCGCAGGGCGATGTCGACGATCTCGCGCAATTCGGCGGGCAGCAGCTTGCCGTCGTTGGCGAAGCACAGGATGGATTTGAACGCCATTTCAAGGTGGTCGCGGCCGGTGGAAGTCATGGAAACCTCTTTCGTCTGTCGGATGAATGTTCAGGACGGAACGGCGGAAGCGCGGGAAAGAGGCCATCTGTGGCGGACCGGGCGGCGGCGCATGAGCGGCCTGTCGCAAACGCTACCACCATTGCGCCCGGGCGGAAAATCCGCCGGTCTGGCGAGGGTGGGCGAAGGCGTCGCCTTCACGATTCCTTGATGACTCCGGCCACACAGCACCCATCGGCGCGTGCATAATCAGCGCTGGTGTGATCGTGGTCTCCGTTCCTGGGGAGGAGTAGGGGATGAAAGCTTTTTGTTTGGCCTTGTTGTGGATGGTGGGTAGCCTGTCGATGGCGCAGGCGGGGGTGGTTTCCACCATCAACGCCGATGTCCACATGGGCGTGGCCAGTTGTGCGAGCAGCGTCTGTCACGGCGCCTCGCAGCCGTTCAAGGATTCCAACGTCTGGCAGAGTGAATTCGCCCGCTGGCAGGAGTTCGACCCCCACGCCACCAAGGCCTATCAGGCCCTGCTCGGCCGCGAGGGCCAGGCCATCGCGCGCAAGCTCGGCCTGGGCGACGCCAGCAAGGCCAAGATCTGCCTCGACTGCCACACCGACAACCCGCCCGAGGACAAGCGCGGCGAGCGCTTCCAGTTGACCGACGGCGTCGGCTGCGAGGCCTGCCACGGCGGCTCCGAGCGCTGGCTGTCCTCGCACACCGGCAAGGACACGCCGCACGCCGACAACCTCGCCAATGGCCTGTACCCGACCGAGGATCCGGTCAAGCGCGCCGAACTGTGTCTGTCCTGCCACATGGGCACGGCCGACCGCATGATCACCCATCGCATCATGGGTGCCGGCCATCCGCGCCTGGGTTTCGAACTGGACACCTTCACCTGGCTGCCGGAAACCGTCCATTACGAAATCGACGACGACTACGTGCAGCGCAAGGGCGAGTTCAACGGCGTGCGCGACTGGGGCATCGGCCAGGGCATCGCCGCCGTCACCCTGCTGGAGACCCTGCTCGACCCGCGTCACGGCTGGGACGGCATCTTCCCCGAACTGGTGCTGTTCGACTGCCATGCCTGCCACAAGCGCATGGACAGCGGCAGTTGGGCGGCGCGTCCGGGTACCGGCCTCGGGCCGGGCGTGGTGCGCCTCAACGATGCCAATCTGGTGATGTTCCGCCACGTGTTGGCGGCAGTTGATCGCGGCGCGGCGCAACGTATCGGCGAACGCATCCGCGCCCTGCACCGCGCCACCACCGAGAACCGTGACGCCACCGCTGCGGCGGCGCGCACGCTGATCGCCGACATCCGCGCCCTGCTGCCGCGGGTGGCCGAGACGCAGTTTGGCAGCGACAGCCTGGGGCCGATCCTCGACAGCCTGCTGGCCGATGCCGAGCGCGGCGAATATCGCGACTACGCCGCCGCCGAACAGGCGGCGATGGCGGCCTCCAGCGTGATCACCGCCTTCGAGGCGCTCAACGCCATCGAGGCCGAGCGCGGCGAGGTGCTGCGCGCCCGCATCGACACCCTGTACAGCAAGGTCGACGACGAGAACGCCTACAGCATGGACGGTTTCGTCGCCGCCCTGCGCGAACTGCGTCGCAGCGCGGATTGAGCAGTGAGGGCGGTTTCGACGCCATGCCGCGCCGGCATGTAGGCGTGGCGTGGCGGTTCATGGATAATCCGGACGGTTCTTTCGTGGCATTCGCATCGTGACCTCGACCGTCCTGCTCAAATCGGTGGATATCCACATCCCCGGATACCGCATCCTGCGTCCGGTGGGCGAGGGCGGCATGGCCTCGGTGTTTCTCGCGGTGCAGGAGTCGCTGGACCGCGAGGTCGCGCTGAAGGTGATGGCTCCGGCGCTGGCCGCCAATGCCGAGTTCACCGACCGCTTCCTGAAGGAAGGGCGGATCACCGCCAAGCTGTCGCATCCGAACCTGGTGACGGTGTTCGACATCGGCTCGCACGGCACGGTCTATTACCTCGCCGCCGAGTACATTCCCGGCGGCACCCTGCGCGAGCGCGTCGACAAGGGCCTGCCGGTGGGCGAGTCGCTGGACATCGTCTGCGATGTCGCGCGCGGCTTGCAGTTTGCCCACGACATGGGCTTCGTCCATCGCGACGTGAAGCCCGGCAACGTGCTGTTCAAGGCCGACGGCACCGCCGTGCTGGCCGACTTCGGCATCGCCAAGGCGATGGACGCCAAGTCCGGTGCCACCATGGCCGGGGCCTCGATCGGTACGCCCGATTACATGAGCCCGGAGCAGGCCCGCGCCGAACAGGTCGACGGCCGCTCGGACCTCTACAGCCTGGGTGTGATGCTGTACGAGATGCTGACCGGCGAGACGCCGTACCAGGCCAGCGATCCGTTCACCGTCGCCCTGATGCACGTCACCCAGCCGGTGCCGACCTTGCCGCCCGAGCACGCTTGGCTGCAACCGCTGCTCGACGGCCTGATGGCCAAGTCGGTAGACAATCGCCTGGCTAGCGGCGACAGCTTCGTCGCTGCGGTGGAGCAGTTGCTGGCGGCGGCACCGGAGGCCGAGGCGCTGAAGGCCGCCACCCCGGCGCGCAAGCGCAGCGGTGCGCGCCGCAGTGGCAACACCACGTTGCGCGGAGCCAAGGCGGTCGAACGCGGTGCCGAGGGCGGCCTGCCACGCTGGCTGCTGCCGGCCGGCGTCGCGGTGGCGGTTGGCGCGTTGGCGCTGATCCTCGTGCTGTGGCTGCTGCCGACGACCGAGGAAAAGCCGGCCGAAATCGGTGACGGCACGGAGTCGGCCTTGCCGCCGGTGGTGCTGGTGCCGAGCCCGGTCGACATGAGCGATGTGGAATCGCTGCTGGCGCAGGCCGATGCCAATCGCGAGTACGGCACCACCAAGGAGCCGGGGCGCAAGCTGACATCGCCGTCCGGCGACTCCGCCGTCGACCTGTATCGCAAGGTGCTCGACATCGAGGCCGGCAACGCACGCGCGCTGGAAGGGCTGGCGGTGATCGGCGAGTACTACCGCCAGCGCTCGGAAACCATGTGCGAGCGCCAGTTGTGGGGCAATTGCCGCATCCTCGCCGAGGAGGGCCTGAAGGCGCAGCCCGACGATGGTGCCCTGCGCGACCTGCTGGCGCGGGCGGAAAAGGGCGCGCTGGGCGGCTGAGCCTTGGGCGGGACGGCGAGCGTTCCGCGTCCTGATCGGATTCGAGCCGGTTCCACGTTCCGCCACCTTCAGAGCGGCGCTTCGATACCTCCGCGCGAACGGTTGAGGGAGTTCAGGCGCGAACCGTTGTGGGTTTCAGCGCGGGCGGTTGTGGGGTTCAGCGCCAATGGTTGTGGGATCTCGGCGCGAGTGGCTGAAGGATCTGATCGCGATCCGTTGCAGGCCCGCGGCGTGAACGCCTGCGCTGGTCGCCGTCTCAGTGACGGCGGACCAGCACCACGGTGATGTTGTCCGAGCCGCCGCCGTCCAGGGCGGCGAGGATCAACTGGTCGACACATTCCTGCGCGCTGAGATCCTTGCGGCTGAGCACGCGGCCGATGACCTCGTCGTCCACTTCCTCGGTCAGCCCGTCGCTGCACAGCAGGAGTTGCATGCCCGGCTTCAACTCGCCGGCCACCGTTTCCACGCGCAGGCTGTGCGGGTCGGTCACGCCCAGCGCCTGGGTGACGACGTTGCGATGCGGATGGGTGCGCGCCTGTTCGGAGGTGATCGCGCCCTGGTCGATCAGCTCCTGCACGTAGGAATGATCCTGCGAGATCTGCCGCAGCGAGCCGTTCCACAGGTAGACGCGCGAGTCGCCGACCCAGGACATCTCGAAGCGGTCGCCCTCGGTCTTCACCGCGGCGATGGTGGTGCCCATCGGCAGGGCTTCGGAGCGGCTGCGTGAATGGTTGACGATTTCCTCGTTGGCGGCGCGGATGGCGTCGGCGAGGCTGCGCTCGCGGCGGATCTCGCGGACGATGGTTTCGCGGGCCAGCGCGCTGGCGACCTCGCCGAACTCGTGCCCGCCCATGCCGTCCGCGACCAACCACAAGCCGAGGTCGGCATCGCCGTAGTAGGTGTCCTCGTTGTGTTCGCGGCGCAGCCCAACGTGACTCAGATGGCCGAACTCGATCATGCGGGCGCCCCCTCCCGTTCTGTGTTTTCGCGTTCCCGGCGCCACGGACGCGTTGTGTGGTCCATCGCGTGGCGGGCCTTTCTCCCCTGACCCGTCCACGTCCGGATGCCATGATGCCGCGAGCGGAAAATGTCTTGCAAGCTGCGCGTGCCCGCCATGTCGGCGGGACGCGCGGGAAAGTCGATCAAATGCACGCAGGTCATGGCGATCAGAACTCGATGCGGATGCCGACGGACAGGGTGTCCTGCGACTGCCGCGCGGCGCTGACCAGGCGCTCGTAGGCGATGTACGCGGAGCGGCCCCCCGGCCACAACGCGGACAGGCCGAGGCCGACGTTGAAGTAGTCGCTGTCCATCACGTCGCCGGTCTGGATGGTGACGCTGCCGGTCGGGTCGGCGATGAAGCGGGTCACCAGACGCGCCGGGTCATCGTCGAAGCGATGCTCCCACTCGACCATGCCGTAGGGCATCAGGATGCCCCAGTCGCGGCTGAGCACGTAGGTCGCCTTGCCGCCGAGCACGCTGGTGGTGCTCTTCAGGTCGCGCGCCTCCACCGCCAGTGCCAGGCCGGCACCCGGCAGGTTGGCCAGCATGGTTTCCTCGTAGGCGTCGTACTCGGTGCGCAGGTAGTTGCCGCGCAGGTAGGAGTTGATGCTCCACGGGCCCTTCTGCCAGTCGCGGCCGACCGACAGGGAGAAGCCGAACTGGTCGCCCTTGGTGCTGGCGCTGGCGATCTGGTCGATGACGGTGACGCCGCCGCCGACCGCATTGATGCGGTAGTTCAGCCGGCGGACCAGGTCGTAGTCGTTGCTGCCGATGCTGAGCACGCTGTCGACGAACCACTGGCGCTCGTTGTACCAGGTGCCGTAGCCGATCAGGTTCCAGCCCGAAGTTTCAAGGCTGCCGGCGTCGTTGCGCAGGTCGGTGTCGTGGCGCGAGAAGCCGAGGCCGGCACCGAGGATCAGCGCGTCGTTGACGCGGTAGTCCACGCCCATCGTCAGGTTGCCGGAGCTGTAGTCGTAGTCCGGCGTGCGCTCGCCGCGGCGGTACTTGCCACGGCCGATCTGGCCGCTGGCGAAGAAGCCCCAGCGGCCGAAGTCCGGCCCCAGGTCCTGGCCTTCCGCGGAGTCCTCGGCGGACAGGATGGCCGAGGGCAGGAAGGACAGCGGCAACAGGCCGCCGGAGGTCAGCATGCCGACCTTGAAGCTGCCGCCGCCGGTGCCGCGATTGCGCGCTTCGACCAGGTAGCTGCTGACATTGGTGACCTGTGCGGTGATCACCTCCAGGCCGGCACCGGCGAGGGTGGTGCCGACATCGGCTTCCATCTCCGACAGCGCGTCGGAGACATCGTCCGGGTTGTCGCCGGCGCTGTCCTGGAGTTCGCGGCAGCGTTGCAGCAGGTCGAGCTGCGCCGGCGTCGGATTGGCCAGTGTTTCCAGCGCTTCGCAGGCGTTGTCGAGCACTTCGGCGATGCCGCGCTCGTTGTCGCCCAGGCGGTCGGTGTTGGCGATCAGGCCGGTCAGGCTGAACACCACCGGCTCGGCCGCCACGTCCGGTGCGGAGGCCTGCACCGAGGCGGCACCCGAGGCGGTGACGCGGGTGACGATGCGTGCCTCGCCCTGGGCGTTGGTCGGCGAAGTGGTGGTGGTCGCCAGTTCACTCTGGCCCTCGACCGGGAAACCGGCGTTGCTGCCCGTCCAGGTGATCGTCGCGCCGCTGATCGGCGTGCCGTCGCTGCGGCTCAGGCGCACCACCAGCGGGGCCGAGTCGGTATTGGTCGGCAGGTCGGTCTGGTTGTCGCCGGAGACCTTGGCCAGCGCGCCGCTGACGGCGCTGGCGGTGGCGTTGAAGGTGACGCTGTCGCTGCTTCCGACGACCCGGGCGCGGACCTGGTTCTGGCCCGGCTCGCTGCCCAGCGTCCACTGGTTGCGGGCCTGGCCGTTAGCATCGGTGGTGGTGACGGCGGCGGCGAGGCTGCCATCTCCGCTGACCACTTCCCAGGCGACGCTGACGCCACCGAGAGCCTTGGTCAGGCCGGGGGCGATGCTGACGACCAGATCCTGCGGCAGGGTGGTGCCGACCTCGCCGCTCTGGTTGTCGCCCTGCGCCACGCTCAGGCCGGGCATCAACGCATTGGCGACGAACACCAGCGGGGTCAGACTGTCCGGCGTGCCGGCCTGGATGCTGATCGCGCCCGGCGTGTTGCCATAGCGGAATTGCAGGCTGGCGCGGCCGCTGCCGTCGGTCAGCGTCTCCACCGGTACGCCGGGGCCGGACTGGCCGTCGAGCACGGCGTCGCCGGCCAACAGCGTCCATTGCACCGGCTGTCCGGCCAGCGGACTGCCCTTGCCGTCGAGCAATTCGACCACCAGCGGCGCGTCGGCCAGGGTTTGCACCGGGCCTTGCTGGCCGTTGCCGGAGATGATCGACAAGGTGGCGCTGGCTTCCGCCGCCGTGGCGGTGAAATTGAACGTTGCCGAGGCACCGGCGGCACTGGCGCTGACCTGTTGCGCGCCGGCCTCCGCGCCCAGCGTGAAGTCGATCGCGGCGCGGCCGGCGGCGTCGGTGGACACCACGTTCTGCGACACGCTGCCGCCACCGGAGACCACGGTCCAGGTCACCGGCACGTTGGCGACCGAGGCCCCGGCGCTGGCACCCGGCGCGGAAAGCTGCACCACCAGCGGTGCCGCCAGCGTTTCACCGACATCGCCGGACTGGCCATCGCCGGAGACGATGCCGAGCTGTCCGGGCACGGCGGTGATGACGAACTGCTCCTGCACCTCGCCGATACGGGCGGTGATGATCGAGTTGCCGGCGCTGCCGAAGGTGTAGTCGAAGCTCGCGATGCCTTCGCCGTTGGTGACGGTGGAGTCGCTTGCCGGCGAACCCGTTCCCTGCACCGTCCATTCCACCGTGATGCCGGGCGTCGGCACGTCATCGATGGTGTAGAGGACGCGCAGCGGCAGCGCCGGCTGGCCGATCAGACCGACTTGGCCGTTGCCTTCGGTGGCGATCAGGCGGCCGAAGCCGGTCTCGCCGCCGTCGTCGGCGATCACGTCGATGCGCACGGTGTCGGCCAGTTCGCCCTGGCCGGGCGAATCGCCGTAAGGCTGGAAGCGGAAATTGACGAAGTAGGTGCCCGGCTGCTGCGGTGCCGTCGCCGAGAGCACGGCGTTGCCGGCGTTGTCGGTCAACAGGGCGCTGGGCAGGTCGGCGATCTCGCCGTCGACGGAAACATAGGCCTCCTCGACGCCGGCACCCTGGTTGTTGCTGAGATTGACGGTCACGTCGAACGGATCGCCGGGCTGTGCGCTGACGCGCTTGTCGGCCGGGTCGGTCACCAGCAGGGTGTACTGGTCGAGGATCACCAGGTAGAACACCGTCGTCACCGGCGTGATGCCGCCATTCGGCGCATTCTTGTTGCCTGAGCCGGGCTCCAGCGTTGCCTGCACGGCGACCTGGCCGGGCTGGTTGCCGAGGGTGACGGTGGCGCTGGCGGTACCGGTGCTGCTGTTGATCGGCGAGGTTGCCGGCGCGACGCTGGCATCGCCCTCCAGCACCTCCCAGCGGATCGTCAGCGGACTGCCGGGCGTCGTCGGCACGCCGTCCTCGAAGTAGCGCACCACCAACGAGACCTGGCTGCCGGGCGGTGCCTGCACCATGTCGCCCTGGTAGGGTGCCAGCGAGGGCGTGGGCGCGGTGACGGTGACGGTGACCGTGAACGCCTGGGTGGCCGGCGAGCCGCTGCCGAGGCCACTGTCGAAATTGGCGATGACCTGATAGACGCCTTCGCTGCCGGGCGTGAAGGTGGTGGTGGCGATGCCGCTGGCGTCGGTCAAGACACTGGGAGTGACCGTAGCACCGCCGGACGGCTGGCTGACGACCGTCCAGGTGACCGTTTCACCGGCACCCAGCGGGACCGGCGTGCTGCTGCCCTGACGCAGCGCCTGCACTGCGAGATCGACGGTCTGCGTACTGTCCACCTGGACCTCGGCCGGCCCCTGGGCCTGCAGCGAGTAGGTCGAGGCGACGACGTTGTAGACCGTTTCGACCGAGGTGCGGCCGGGTGCGCTGACCGTCACCAGCACATTGCTGTCGGTGCGGCCGATCTCCAGCGTGGAACTGGCGGCGATGCCGCTCTTGTTGGAATTGACCACCATCTGCGCACTGCCGGTGGCGCTGAACACGGCGTTGCCGCTGCTGATCGAGAAGCTGACCGGCACACCGGCATCGGGGCCGGCGTCGTCCGGATCGGGGCCGCTGGAGGTGTAGACCGAGAAGCCGCTGGCCAACTCTTCGGAATAGTTTTGCGTCGGCGGATTGCTGGACAGGTCGAGGTAGCGGTCGAAGGAGACGAAGAAGCTGGATTCGGAAACGCCCAGCGGAGAGTTGGTGACGACCAGGAAGGCTTCCCCGCTGCCTTCGGTGGTGGTCAGGGTGACCGAGGTGCGGCCATCGCCGTCGGTGGCGGCGGTGACGCCCTGGCCGGTCTGCGCGCTCACGCCCTGGACTTCCCAGTCGAAGCTGTAGCCGGGCAGCGGGGTGTTGCTCGGCGTGGTGCGGAACAGCAGCGGGAAGATGGCCGGCTCGCCGACGTTCACCGCGCTCGGCGGGTCATCGAACACCAGTTCGACCTCCTCCACGCCGAAGGTCGCGACCAGTGTCATGTCACCGATGTCGCCCCGCGTCCCGCCGCGGCATTGCTGCTGTCCGGCGAGGCCGGCGTAGACCGCGTAGGGGCCAGGGGCCAGCGGCAGGGATAGACCGTCGAACTCCGACAACTGGATCGTCGCCTGGCCGCCGATCGTGGTGCTGGCGGGCGCACAGAGGCTGCCGGCGTTGACGACGCCCTCAGTAGGCAATTGGATTGCCCAGTAGATGCCGATGCCATCGACCGGCGAGCCGTCATCGAAGACACGGACCGACACTTCCGGATCGACGAACGGCGGGATGATGGCGTTGGGGACCGTTCCGCCCGGGGTCAGGTCGTATTGCACCGCCACCACACTGAAGCTGATGTCTGCGTATGTGTTGAGTGGCTCGGAATCGGCAGACACGAAGATGATGTCATCGACCAATTCCGGGCCGATGTCCAACGAGATGGTGGTGCGGCCGTTGGCGTCGGTCGGGTTGGTGAAGCCGGAATCGGAGTAATCACCGGATTTGGCGTACGTGGACCAGTACAGCTCTTCGTCGGCGACCGGAATCTTCGACAGCCTGGTGGCCAGTTGCAGGGTCAGGGTGACAGTTTCGCCCGCCTCAACGATGTCGGGTGCATCGATGAAGGTGAGGTCGACTTCTTCGAGGGTGAAGCTGGCCACCTCGACGGCTTCCTTGCCGTCCGGCGACGGGCATTCGAAGTGGTCGGCTTCCGCCCGAAGCTCGTACTCGCCGGCGTAGCCGCCGCGCAAGTTCAAGCCGAAGAGCAGGTCGTTGATGGCCACCGTGGCGGTGCTGCCGGCTTCGACCAGATCGCAGCTCTTGGCGTAAGACAGGCTGCCGTCGACGTAGAGCGACCAGCGCACGTACAAATCGTTGAAGGCGTCATCCTTGCTGACCCGGATGGTGGCTTCGAGATCGTTGAGCGCCGAGACCGGGTACGCACCGGAAGGCACCGATACCGGATCGATGATGATCGGGTCCATGTACTGCGGCATGCTCGGCTGGGTGGCCGCGGCGCTGATCCGCATCGATGCGTCGGCGTTGGTGCGGTATTCCTGGTAGGCCGGGACGGTGATCGCGGTGAACAGCGACAGCGCGGCGATAGCGAGCAGGGCATCGATCAGGGAGAACCCGCGCGAGCGCACGGCCGGAGGGCGGGAATCGGGGCGGAACCGGCGTCCGAACGGGCGCGCGGTGTGAGCAAGCAGGCGGCGCATGGTTGAATTCCCCAGCAGTTTCATGACGGCTCCCCCGGCTGAACGATTTAGTCACATGGCGTCGAAGTATACTCCCGGAACACGTGCGAACAGCGCTCTATCAGGAGGGTGCGATCATGGCTTCCGGTCTTCACGAATACTCGACATTTTCTGCACGATTGACTCTGGCGGTCAGCGCCGCCCTGCTCACCTTCGGTGTCGCCCTCATGCCCGTCCACGACGCCCTTGCGGCCAAGCCGAAAGTGCGCAACGCGGAGGACCTGCTGATCGTCGACTGCCTGCTGCCCGGACAGGTGCGCAAGCTCGGCGCGATGGCCAATTACATGAGCGCGCGGCGCCCGATCCGCACCACCCAGGCCGACTGCGAGATCCGCGGCGGCGAATATGTCGCCTTCGACCGCGCCAATTACCAGACCGCGCTCAAGGTCTGGATGGATCAGGCCAATGCCGGCAGCGCCGACGCGCAGAACTATGTCGGCGAGATCTACCTCAAGGGCCTCGGCACCGCGCCCGACTACGACATGGCGGCGGTGTGGCTGAAGAAGGCGGTGGCGCAGGGCAACAACCGCGCCCGCATCAACCTCGGCTACCTGTACGAGCAGGGCCTGGGCGTGGAAAAAGATCTGACCCGCGCGCTGAACCTCTATCGCGAGGCTTCCGGCATCCAGGACGATGACCTGCTGTTCGCCTCCACGGTGCAGGTGCAATTGGAGGCCAAGGACGCCGAGATCGGCTCGCTGCGCGAGGATGTGGCCACCAGCGAGGCCGAGTCGCAGCGCCTGCGCCGGCAGGTCGACGAGTTGCAGGGCCAGTTGCGCAGCCGCAAGCAGGCGTTGCAGGGCGCGCAGCGCGAGCTGCAGGCCACCCAGTCGAAGCTGGCTGAGGCACGCAAGGCGACCGGCGCGGACTTCTCCGCGATCGACCGCCAGCGTTCGGTGCTGAACGAGCGCGAGAACGAGGTCGCCCGTCTGACCGCCGCACTGAAGGCCGAGCGCGAGGCATCCGAGCGCCGTCGCGCCGAGGTCGAGCAGCAGCTGGCCGAACTGAAGTCACGCGAGGACGCCGCCCGCACGGCCGGCGCGCAGCAGACGCTGGCGCAGATCCGCGAGGAGACCGACCAGCTCACCGCTTCGCTGGACGATGCCCGGCAGCGTGCCGAGAACGTGCAGACGCAACTGGCCAGCAACCAGTCGCAACTGGAGATCGAGCGCCAGCAGTACGAGGCGCGCATCGCCCAACTGGAAGCCGAGGCCGCCGGTCGCAAGCAGGAAGACTGGGAGCTGATGAAGCTGCTGGAGACGCAGCTCGCCGCGCGCGAGTCCGAAGTGCGCCAGCAGCAGACGCAGATCGCCGTGCTCGAACAGCAGACGGCGCTGGCCGGCGGCAGCCTGCTCGCCGCCGCGCCGACGCTGGAGATCATCGACCCGCCGCTGGCAGTGACCCGTGGCCGACCGGCCGCCATGCTGCAACGCTCCGCCGGTCGCCAGGATCTGACCGGCAAGGTCAGCAACCCGCAGGCAATCGCCTCGATCACCGTCAACGGCACGCCGGTGGTGCTCGGCGGCAACGGCCTGTTCCGCGCCAGCATCGACGTGCAGCCGGGTGGCTCGGTGGTCAAGGTGGCGGCGACGGACCGGCGTGGTGGATCGGGCGAACTGGAGTTCCTGATGGTGCCGCAGGCGGATGGCGCGGCGGCCTCACGCGCTCCGACGCCGGCCCCGGCGGCGACCGCCGGCGTGCCGGCCGGGGTCGACCTCGGCCGCTACCACGCCATCGTGATCGGCAACAACAGCTATGTGAACAGCCACTTCCAGCCGCTGCAAAGCGCCGTCAACGACGCCACCGCAGTGGCCGAAATGCTGCGCAACCGCTACGGCTTCAAGACCAACCTGCTGCTCAACGCCAGCCGTTTCGAGATCCTTTCCGCGCTCAACGATGCGCGCGAGACGCTCGGGCCGAACGACAACCTGCTGGTCTACTACGCCGGTCACGGCGAGCTCAGCGCGGATGGCGAGCAGGGCTACTGGATCCCGGTCGACGGCCAGCCGGAGGTCGCCGGCACCTGGATCTCCAACAGCGCCATCAGCTCCATCCTGGAGACGATGAAGGCCAAACAAGTGTTGGTGGTGGCCGACTCCTGCTATTCCGGCGCGATGACCCGTGCCTCGGTGCCGACCTTCAACGCCGGGGTGATGGCACCTGACAAGTGGAACGCCTGGGTGAAGAACATGGCCTCCAGCCGTGCCCGCACCGCGTTGACCTCCGGCGGCGTGCAGCCGGTGCCCGACAGCGGCAGCGGCAAGCATTCCTACTTCGCCCGCGCCTTCCTCAACGCGCTGGAAGACAACAACCGCCTGCTGGAAGCACAGCGCCTGTACCGCGACATCACCGTCTCGCTGGCCCTGGCCTCGGTCGATGCGCCGGTCACCCAGGTGCCGGAGTATTCGCCGATCCGCTTCGCCGGCCACGAGAGCGGCGACTTCTTCTTCCTGCCCAAGCAGACCGCTGGCAGCGTCGGTCCCTGATCCATCGCCGGACGGCCACGGACGGCCGTCCGGCGAAGCTTCGACCAACGCATCGCGCCGCCGCCGACCCGCCGCGCGTCAGGCGCTCGGCTTGTGGCCGCCCCGCGCCAACGTGTATGCTCCGCGCCCCTTCCCGCTCGACCCGGGAAGGACCGTCGCGACGGTCATGCGGAGAGGTGGCAGAGTGGTCGAATGCGCCGGACTCGAAATCCGGTATACGGTTTCACCGTATCGAGGGTTCGAATCCCTCTCTCTCCGCCAGTTAGAATCCAAGTGCCTGAAATAAAACAGGTTATTCCGGCCCCAGGCTCTCCATCGCCCTGCCCGTCAACCGCCATTCCTGTCCTGCGCAATTCCTCACGGTTTTCCCATGTCCGAGATTCTGGTTCCCGTTTCCTTTGGCGAGTTGCTGGACAAGATCGCCATCCTGGAGATCAAGTCCGAGCGCATCGGCGACGCCGCGAAGGTGGCCAATGTGCGGCGCGAGCTGGATGCGTTGAACGCGACTTGGGCGGCGCATCCGGCGTCGACGGTGGACATCGCCGACCTGCGCGCCGGGTTGAAGGCGGTCAACGAGCGGCTGTGGGTGATCGAGGACGACATCCGGCTGAAGGAGAAGGCGCAGGCCTTCGATGACGGGTTCATCCGTCTGGCGCGTTCGGTGTATTTCGAGAACGACGAGCGCGCCCGCCTCAAGCGCGAGATCAACCTGGCGCTGGGCTCGGCCTATGTCGAGGAAAAGTCCTACCAGGACTATCGCGCCGAAGGCGGCGCTACGCCGGTCTGAACTGGTTGAACGTCGGTCCCGGCCCGACCCGACGGTTTTTCACAACACTTCCGAGGCGAAATCCGCCAGTCGCGAGCGCTCGCCGCGGCGCAGGGTAACGTGGGCGGCATGCGCCCAGCGTTTGAAGCGGTCCACCGCGTAGGTGAGGCCGGAGGTGGTTTCGGTCAGGTAGGGCGTGTCGATCTGTTCGACGTTGCCCAGACAGATCATTTTGGTGCCCGGTCCGGCGCGGGTGATCAGGGTCTTGAGCTGTTTGGGCGTGAGGTTCTGCGCCTCGTCGATGATGATCCAGCGGTTCAGGAAGGTGCGTCCGCGCATGAAGTTCATCGCCCGGATCTTGATCTTGGAGGCGAGCAGGTCATTGGTGGCGGCGCGGCCCCAGGCACCGCCTTCCTGCGGGTTGGTCAGCACCTCCAGGTTGTCGGTCAGCGCGCCCATCCACGGCGTCATCTTCTCTTCCTCGGTGCCGGGCAAAAAGCCGATGTCCTCGCCGACGCTGACCGTGGCGCGGGTCATGATGATCTCGCGGTAGCGCTGGTGGTCCATGGTCTGCGCCATGCCGGCAGCCAGCGCCAGCAGGGTCTTGCCGGTGCCGGCGGTGCCGAGCAGGGTGACGAAGTCGATCTCCGGATCCATCAGGGCGTTGAGGGCGAAGTTCTGCTCGCGGTTGCGGGCGTGGATACCCCAGACGCCGTGCTGCGAGTGGCGATAGTCGTCGACGATCTGCAAGGTGGCGCGGTCGCCGTCGAGGGCGTGCACGCGCAGTTCGACATCGTCGTCGCCGGGCAGGTACAGGTATTCGTTAGGATGCCAGTCGTCGCTCTCGTCGCGTTGCAGCTCGTACCAAGTGCGGCCGCGCTCGTTCCAAGAGCGCAGCGCGCCCTGATGGCGGTCCCAGAAATCCGCCGGCAGTTCGCGGGCACCGGCGTAGAGCAGGCTGAAGTCGTCCAGCGCGCGGTCGTTTTCGTAGTCCTCGGCCGGCACTTCGCAGAGCGAGGCCTTGATGCGCAGGTTGATGTCCTTGGACACCAGCACCACGTCCTCGTCCGGCCGGCGCTCGTGCAGGGCGAGGAGGGCACCGAGGATCTGGTTGTCCGGCAGCACGGTGCCGAAACGCTGGCCGGGCGTGTCGGGCCAGGTCTGGAACAGCAGCCGGCCGCTGCTGACGCCGGCGTTGCGCAGCTTCAGCTCGCCGGGGCGTTGCAGGGCGACCCCCTGGTCGATGCCCTGGCCGCCATCGGCCTCGATCAGTTCGTTGATGAAGCGGCTGACCTGGCGGGCGTTGCGACTGGCCTCGGAATGGCCCTTCTTCGCCGCGTCCAGTTCCTCCAGCACCATCATCGGCAGGAACACGTCGTGCTCCTCGAAGCGGAACAGGGCGGTCGGATCGTGCATCAGCACATTGGTGTCGAGCGCGTAGATGCGCTTGCTGCGGGTCATCATGGGCGGGGACCATCCATCGACGGAAGCGGGCGCGCCGGCCGCTGCGCGGCCGCGGCCAAGGGGAGATAGGCGCTGGAGGCGATCACTGGCGGGCGGCGTCGAGCGCGGCCAGCACGGCCTCGGCGTGGCCCTTGACCTTGACCGGCCGCCAGACGGCGCGGATCACGCCGGTCGGGTCGATCAGGAAGGTGCTGCGCTCCACGCCCATGTATTTGCGTCCGTAAAGACTCTTTTCCTTGATGACGCCGAAGGCGCGACACAGCGTTTCGTCGCCGTCGGCGATCAGGTCGAAGGCGAGGGCGTGCTTGTCGCGGAAGTTGCCGTGCGACTTCAGCGAGTCGCGGGAGACGCCGACGACCTCCGCGTCGCGCTCGCGGAACTGCGCCAGCAGGGCGTTGAAGTCCAGCCCCTCGGTGGTGCAGCCGGGGGTGTTGTCCTTCGGGTAGAAGTACAGCACCAGCCAGCGGCCGGCGTAGTCGGAGAGGCGACCGTCGCCGTCGCGGGCGCGGCTGATCGGCAGGTCGGGGATGGCGTCGCCGGGGTCCAGCATCAGTATTTCATCGGATCCATGATGGCATCGAGGTTCAGATGGTCGCAGAACTCCAGGAAGTCGTCACGCAGGGCGGCGATGTGCATGTTGGCCGGCACGCCGATGGTGATGTGGGCGGAGAACATGTCGGCACCGGTCTGCATGGCGCGGTAGCGCGAGGACTGGAGGTTCTCGATGCTGATGCCCTGGCGGTCGAAGAAGTCGGCCAACTGGAACAGGATGCCGGGCTTGTCGGCGGCGATGACCTCGACGATGTAGGGCAGCAATTCGCTCTGCAGCGGCTTGGCACCGGTGCGATGGCTGATCACGCGGGCACCTTCGTCGCGCTCCAGCCGGGCCAGCGAGGATTCCAGCTTGGCGACCGCGTCCCAGGAGCCGACGGCCAGCGCGATCACCGACACGTCGCGGCCGATGGCGGCGAGGCGGGCTTCGACCAGGTTGCAGCCGGAGTCGGCGATCTTGCGCGACACCGACAGCAGCGGGGAGTCCGGGTGGGTCGCGAACGCGTTGATCAACAGATGGTTTTCGTTGGTGTTCGGGCGTTGCGGCAGGTCGGACAAGGCGGGGATTCCAGCAGCGGCGTGAGTGGGCGCGAGGGCGCGCCCGGTAGTCGGTCGGCCGCCGGCGCCGATGAATCGCCGACAACCGCCAAGGCAGGATACTTGCCGGCCATTCTAAGCCGCAAGTAACATCCGGCGGCCTTCCCCACCGGAAACCGACCTTGCAGCTTCGCGGCAGCATCACGGCGCTGGCCACCCCGTTCACGCTCGCCGGCGGGATCGATTTCGCCGCCTTGCGGGCGATGATCGAGCGCCAGATCGCCGCCGGCACGCGGGCGCTGGTGATCGCCGGCTCCACCGGCGAGGCCGCCATGCTGGCCGAGGACGAGTATCGCGCCCTGCTCAGCCAGGCGGTGGACATGGTCGCCGGCCGCATTCCGGTGCTGGCCGGCAGCGGGCAGTCCGGAACCGCGCGCAGCATCGCCCAGACCCGACTCGCCCGCGACTGCGGCATCGCCGCCGCGCTGGTCGTCACTCCGCCCTATGTTCGCCCGACCCAGGCCGGCCTTGCGGCGCACTATCGCGCGGTCGCCGCCGAGGGTGGCCTGCCGCTGCTGCTGTACAACGTGCCCGGGCGCACCGGCGTCGACCTGCTGCCGGAAACGGTGGCCGAGCTGGCTTCCGTGCCGGGCATCATCGGCATCAAGGAGGCGGTGCCGGAAGCCGCTCGCATCGACGCCCTGCTGCCATTGCGCCGGGACGGCTTCGTCGTCCTCAGCGGCGACGACCCGACCGCCCTGCGCAGCCTGTTGCAAGGTGCCGACGGCGTGGTCTCGGTCGCCTCCAACGCCGTCCCCGCAGCCTTCGCCCGCCTGTGCAACCTGGCGGCCGCCGGCGATGCCGACGGCGCGCGGGCGCTGGATCAGGCGCTGCGCGCGCTGTACGACTTCCTCGGCTGCGCGCCCAACCCGATCCCGCTCAAGGCCGTGCTGGCCGAACTGGGTCTGTGCGAGGACGCGCTGCGCCTGCCCCTGTTACCCTTGACGGCTGCGCTGCGCGGCGGGCTCGATGCCCTGGCCGCCGCGGTCGGCGAATTGGATGCCCGGTCGATGGCCTGATGGCCGCGTCGGAACTGGATTCTTGTCGGAGTGATCGAATGATGCGGAACGTGTCGATGCGTGCCTTCCTGGTCTGCGCCCTGTCCGGCGTGGTGCTGCTCGCCAGCGGTTGCAGTTGGCTGCGCGGCAAGAGCGATTACGAGCGCGCCGTCGAGGGACGCTCGCTGGAGATTCCGCCCGATCTCGATTCGCCACGGGTCGATCCGGCGATGGCCATTCCGGCCGGCGCATCGGCGGCGCAGGCCGATGCCGCGCGCGGGCCGGGCGGCGTGCGCATCGTCGCCAGCGGTGCCTTCCCGGTGGCCGACAGCGTCGAGTCCACCTGGCGTCGGCTGGGCCTCGCGCTGGAGCGCGTCGAAGGGGTGGAGATCGTTGATCGCGCCCAGGTGCTGTCGGCCTACAGCGTGCGCTACGAGGGTCAGGAGTTCCTGGTCCGGGTGTCGCGCGACGGCGAGCGCAGCCGCGTCGGCGCGGTCGATGGCGAGGGTCGTGAAGTGACCGGCGGCGTCGCCGGCAAGTTGCTGGCCACGCTGCGCGAACGGCTGGGCTGAGCAGCGCCGCTTCGTCGGCAATGACCAGGCCGGGCGCGCAGCCCGGCCCGCTCAGGGCCGACCCGTTCAGGGAATGACGGCAGGCTCCGCGGTCGGCGGCCTGCCGCGCGCGGACGAAGCGTGGGCGATCAGCGTTCCAGTAGCGGCAGCTTGTTCGGCTTGCCGTCCCACTCGTCGGCGTCCGGCAGCGGTTCCTTGCGCACCGCCAGCACCGGCCATTCGCGCGACAGTTCCGCGTTGAGGGCGATGAAGCCTTCCTGGCCGGCCGGCACGTCGTCTTCCGGGTAGATCGCGTTGACCGGGCACTCCGGTTCGCACAGGGTGCAGTCGATGCACTCGTCCGGATCAATGACCAGGAAATTGGGCCCTTCGTGGAAACAATCCACCGGGCAGACTTCCACGCAATCGGTGTGCTTGCACTTGATGCAGTTCTCGGTGACGACGAAGGGCATCTAGACGCGTTCCCGATGGCCGGCGGAAGGGGGATGGCGCTCCCTACGAGGTTCGAACTCGTGTTCCCGCCTTGAGAGGGCGATGTCCTGGACCACTAGACGAAGGGAGCGCGTTGCTCTACGCGCAGTAGAACCGCTAGGATAGCGGATCGGGTGGCGTCGGCGCAATTGCGTCGCCGGCCCTCCGGCCGATCCGGCCGCCGTCATTCCCCCCGATTCTTTTCCGCCGATTTCCGCCAGGTCCTTCTTCTCCGGTGCAACCCGCTCCAGACGCCAGTGGCGCAACGCCACGCATCGTTCCGCGCGATCAACATCCGATTTCGCGCAAGCAGATCAGCCCCAACGCCCTGCGCGTGCTCTACCGCCTGCGCGAGGCCGGTTTTGGCGGCTATCTGGTCGGCGGCGCGGTGCGCGATCTGTTGATCGGGCTGGCACCGAAGGACTTCGATGTCGCCACCGACGCCACGCCCGAGCAGGTGCGGCAATTGTTCCGCAACTGCCGGCTGATCGGCCGCCGCTTTCGCCTCGCGCACGTGGTGTTCGGCCGCGAAATCATCGAAGTGGCCACCTTCCGCGCCGGTTCCGACGACGGCAGTGGTGATCGCGAGGCCGAGGACGGCGGCCGCCTGCTGCGCGACAACATCTACGGCAATATCGAGGAAGACGCGCTGCGCCGCGACTTCACCGCCAACGCGCTGTTCTACGCCATCGAGGACTTCTCGGTGCGCGATTACGTCGGCGGTTTCGACGACGTGCAGCGCCGCGTGCTGCGGCTGATCGGCGACCCGGAAACCCGCTATCGCGAAGACCCGGTGCGTATGCTGCGCGCGGTACGGCTGGCCGCCAAACTGCAATTTTCCATCGAACCGGCCACCGCCGAGCCGATTCCGCGCCTGGCCGGCCTGCTGGCCGACGCCTCCAGCGCGCGGCTGTTCGACGAGTCGCTCAAACTGTTTCTGGGCGGCCACGGCGAGGCGAGCTTCCTTGGCCTCGAACAATACGGCTTGCTCGAAGTACTGTTGCCGGACACGCATCGCGCGTTGGCTGCCGACCCCAGCGGGCTGTGCCGCGACCTGATCCTGCGCGCCCTGCGTGGCACCGACGCGCGGGTCCGCGAGGACAAGCCGGTGACGCCGTCCTTCCTGTTCGCCGCGCTGTTGTGGCCGGCCTATGCCGGCACGTTGCAGCGCATGCTGATCGACCGTTTCGACCTCGCCGTGGCCGAGCAGCGCGCCGCCGACCGCGTGCTGCTGCGGCAGGTCGCGCGGATCGCCATTCCGCGCCGCTTCGGCATGCCGATGCAGGAACTGTGGTGGATGCAGTCGCGCTTCGGCGCGCGCCAGCGCAAGCGCGTGCTGCGCCTGCTCGCCCATCCGCGTTTCCGCGCCGCTTACGACTTCCTCGAACTGCGCGCCGCAGTGGCTCCGGAACTGGCCGAACAGGTCGATTTCTGGCGCGAGGCGCAGCAGTTGGACCCGCAGCGGCTGGCCGAGAAGCTGGCCGGCCAAACCGGCGATGACCCGCCGCCACGGCGCCGCCGGCGGCGCCGCAGTCCAGCCCGGTCCGACGCTTGAGCGTTCCGCCGGCGCGCCGCGCCTATGTCGCGCTGGGTGCCAACCAGGGACAGCCCGAGGCGCAGGTCAATGCCGCGCTGGAGGCACTGGACGCGTTGCCCGACACGCGACTGGTGGCGCGCTCCGCGCTCTATCGCACGCCGCCCTGGGGCGTGCTCGACCAGGCCGATTTCATCAATGCCGTGGCGATCCTCGACACCCGGCTGCGGCCGGCCGCCCTGCTCGACGGCCTGCTCGCCATCGAACGCCGCGCCGGTCGCCTGCGGCGTCAGCGCTGGGGTCCGCGCGTGCTTGATCTCGATCTGCTGCATTACGAAGGCGAGCGCAGCGCCGATCCCGGCCTGATCCTGCCGCATCCGCATCTGGCGCAGCGCGCCTTCGTCCTTCTGCCGCTGGCCGAACTCGCCCCGGACCTCGACATTCCCGGTCAGGGCAGGGTAGGCGACCTGCTGGCCGGGGTGGATTGCAGCGGCATCGAACGGCTAGGCTAGCCGTCTCCGGCAACTGCCGGCAGCGTTTTGCCATCGAATCGGACCTTCCCCTTGTCGAACACGCCCAACGCCGAATCCGCGAAGCCGCCCGCCGTCACCGTCCCGGGCCTGCTGCGCATGAAGCGCGAAGGCCGCAAGATCGTCATGCTGACCGCCTACGACGCCGGTTTCGCCGCCTGTGTCGAAGCGGGCGGAGTCGACGCGGTACTGGTCGGCGACTCGCTGGGCATGGTGGTGCAGGGTCGCCAGACCACGGTGGCGGTCAGCGTCGACGACATGGTCTATCACAGCCGCGCCGTGGCGCGCGGCCTGCGTCGTGCCTTGCTGGTCACCGATCTGCCGTTCCAGAGCTACGCCACGCCGGAACTGGCGCTGCGCAACGCCACCCGGCTGATGGCCGAAGGCGAGGCGGCGATGGTCAAGCTGGAGGGTGCCGGTCCGCTGCTCGAGGCGATCCGTTTCCTGGCCGAGCGCGACATCCCGGTCTGCGCCCATCTCGGCCTGACGCCGCAGTCGGTGCATCAGTTCGGCGGCTTCCGGGTGCAGGGCCGCGAGGCAGAGGCGGCCGAACGGCTGCGCCGCGACGCGCTGGCGGTGGCCGAGGCCGGCGCTGCCGCGCTGGTGCTGGAATGCGTGCCGCGCAGCCTGGCGGCGGCGATCACCGCGGCATCCCCGATCCCGGTGATCGGCATCGGTGCCGGCGTCGACTGCGATGGCCAGGTGCTGGTGCTGCACGATCTGCTTGGCGTCACCTCCGGCCATCGCCCGCGATTCGTCAAGGATTTCCTCGCCGATGGCGGCAGCGTCCAGGGGGCCGTCGCTGCCTATGCGCAGGCGGTTCGCGAGGGCCGCTTTCCGACCGCCGAGCACGGGTTCGACTGAGCCGCCATGGACATCGTCGACACGCTGGTCGATCTGCGCGAGCGCGTCGCCGGCTGGCGCGCGGCCGGCGCGCGGATCGCCCTGGTGCCGACCATGGGCAACCTGCATGACGGCCACTACAGCCTGGTCGAACTGGCCCGCCGCAACGCCGACAGGGTGGTGGTCAGCGTATTCGTGAATCCGACCCAGTTCGGCCCCGGCGAGGATTTCGAACGCTATCCGCGCACCCCGCAGGACGACCAGCGCGGCCTGCGCGCCGCCGGTTGCGATCTGCTGTTCCGCCCCGGCGTGGCGACGATGTATCCGCTGGGCGTGGAGCAGGCGGTCGGCATGCAGGTGCCGGGGCTGTCCGCGGTGCTCTGCGGCGCGCATCGGCCCGGACATTTCGACGGCGTGGCGACGGTGGTGACGCGCCTGTTCGCCATGGTTTCCCCGGATCTGGCGGTGTTCGGCCGCAAGGATCTGCAACAGCTCCAGTTGATCCGTCATCTGGTCACCGACCTGTCGCTGCCGCTGCGCATCCTCGATGCACCGACCCGGCGCGAGGCGGACGGCCTGGCGATGAGTTCGCGCAACCGTTATCTCGATCCGGCACAGCGTGCCCTGGCCCCGCGCATCCGTCGTTGCCTCGGCGAAATGCTCGCCGCCGCGCGCGCCGGCAGCGCCGTCCAGGCGATCGAGGCAGCGGCGATGGGCGGACTGCGCGAGGCCGGCTTCGACCCCGATTACGCCGTGCTGCGGGTCGAGGCGCGGCTGGCGGAAAGCCTGTGGGGGCCGGCCCGGCCGGAGCAACTGGCGCAACTGGTGGCCCTGATCGCGGCGCGCTGCGGCGGCGTCCGGCTGATCGACAACCTGTCGATGGCCGAACATCAGGCCGCCGAACGCCCCTGAACGCGGCGGCGCAAGCGCATTGGCCCGGGCGCGGATGTCCCGTCCCGCCCGCTTCCAGGCCCGGATGTCATGGAAGAACGTGGTGCGTTGACGGACGCTTTCGGATAGGCAACAATAAGCGGCTCTTTTCCGGAGGGATACCCAAGCGGCCAACGGGGGCAGACTGTAAATCTGCTGGCTTACGCCTTCGGTGGTTCGAATCCACCTCCCTCCACCAGTACGCCCGCCGGGCGGGAGTAGTTCAATGGTAGAACCTCAGCCTTCCAAGCTGATGGTGCGGGTTCGATTCCCGTCTCCCGCTCCATTGAACGGCCAGCCGGCAACGGACACTTCGGCGCAGGAAGCGCCGGTCGCGTGACGCGCAAGCGGCGCGCGGTAGCGAGCGAAGGTCCGGCCTTCGCCGCGGCGCGACGGTCGGGCAGGAGCCCGCTCCTTCGCGAAGACAATTCGCTGCTCACGTAGCTCAGTCGGTAGAGCACTTCCTTGGTAAGGAAGAGGTCGATGGTTCGATTCCATTCGTGAGCACCACCCGTCCCATCCGCATCATCCATCAAGGTTCCAGAGCATCATGGCCAAGGCAAAATTCGAACGTACGAAGCCGCACGTGAACGTGGGCACGATCGGTCACGTCGACCACGGCAAGACGACGCTGACGGCGGCGCTGACCAAGGTGGGCGCGGAGCGTTTCGGTGGCG